>CEUP01050051.1_pt1 | contig 47944 bp, 45 predicted proteins | sample 531371 | NCBI WGS metagenome assembly CEUP01 (sample SAMEA2622738, study PRJEB7988) | marine metagenome | biome: marine biome (ENVO:00000447); feature: marine epipelagic mixed layer (ENVO:xxxxxxxxx); material: "saline water (ENVO:00002010), including plankton (ENVO:xxxxxxxx)" | depth 150 m
GATACTGATAATGCTCCACGATTTTCAATAGCTGATCCCGCTGAACCGTCACCATCTATTTTAATTTTTGCGTCTGAATGCAGACCTTTTCTTACTCTGAAAGCTTTCCAAGACATTTTATTAGCTCCTTTAAATTTTCAATATAAAAATATTATATCTAATCTATTTATAATGTTAGCATTTGCCGAGATGCTTTAATTCTAGTCTGCGCGCTAGTTGATACAACCATCAGTCTTACTTTATTACTGGAATCTAAATTTGTTTCCCATGTAATATTTGACCAACTATCATCTACGCCTGAATCAACTTCACCATAAGTTGTCATATATGCACTCGTTCCATCATGTAAGACTAAAGCTTCAAACGCCAAATATCCAGGATCAGCAGTCTCTGCGACATCATCTTGATTCTGATCCTCGATTGTTATTAAATATTTTGCTGCTCTAAATTTTGTTGCATCCCATTCATCAAAAGTTATTTGGGTGCCAGCAGTCTGTATAAACAAAAATTTTTCATCAAATCCCAAAGATCCTAATTGTACAGGAACGGCTGGTGTTGTATTACCAACTGCTAAAGTTCCTGATTCTGTACTTATATCACCAGTTCCTACATCTATATCTGCACCAGTAAAAGTAATATTAGTACCATCTGTAAAATAAGTACTTTGGTGTCCATCAAGAAAATCTGAATCTAATCCTGAACCTGTACCATCCGCAGTTTTAACTAAATTTAAAACATCAGTTCCAGATAAAGATTCTAAAACTCCACTAGCTACTTGAGAAACCGCAATCGGTCTCCATTCACTGTAATCTGTTAAATAACTAAGAAAGTAACCATTAGAACTTGAATCTGCACCTGATCCAACATTAGACAAATTTCCTAGACTTATAGTATTTAGTAATCCACTCTCTGTGACATATCCTGGACCATTATTGAACGCATTGAGATCATTAGGTTTATTATGTATATAATCCCAATCCAATGGTTTATTAATCCATCTTGTATTATCAGACTCATATGTTAAAACATCACCATTTGCTAATAAATTTTGTGTAACATTAGTTAGTGATACTAAAGTGGATGGTATAGTTGGAGTATGTGCTAGAGTCCTATAGTCAACTTGCAAACCTTCAATATAAGTATTTGAAACTGTGTCCGTAACATAAGATGTTGTAGCAAAATTAACATCATTTGCAAATGTACTAAGTCCAGGTGGTGTACCTGTTAAATCAGACCATCTTCCATACTTTCCAACTTCACTTAACATCGCAGTATTTGCTTTTAAAACAAGACTAGTATCCACATAGTTTTGATCTACAAAGTTTACGTCATTTGCAAAGTCACTTAAATTTGTTGGAATATGAGCTAGAGTTCTATAGTCAACTTGTAAACCTTCAACATAAGTATTTGAGATTGTATTAGTTATATCAGATGTTGAAGCATAATTTGCATCATTATTGAATATACTAATATCAGATGGAGTGCCTGTTAAATCAGACCATCTTCCATACTTTCCGACTTCACTTAACATTGAAGTATTTGCTTTTAATATAAGATTAGTATCTACATAGTTTTGATCTATGAAGTTTACATCATTCGCAAATGTACTAAGTGGGGGTGCTGTTCCAATTAAATCATCCCATCTCCCATACTTTCCAACTTCACTTAACATTGCAGTATTTGCTTTTAATCCTAACTGTGTAGTAACTGTTGTTGCAAAATCAGCATCATCATTTAATGCTGCCGCCAATTCATTTAAAGTATCCAATGTAGCAGGTGCAGAATCAACAACTGCAGCAACTTTTACATCCACGTAGTTTTGATCTACAAAATTTACATCATTAGCAAACTCACTTAATGCAGTTGGAATATGTGAAAGTGTTCTGTAATCAACTTGTAAACCTTCAACATAAGTATTTGAAACTGTATCTGTAACATAAGATGTTGTAGCAAAATTAACATCATTTGCAAAGTCACTTAGTGCAGTTGGGGTATGTGCAAGAGTTCTATAATCAACTTGAAGACCTTCAACAAAAGTATTTGAAACAGTAGACACAATTGTAGTATCTACATAATTTGTATCTGCAAAATTTGTATCATTAGCAAAAGATGCTAAAGTTAAATCATTATTGAAGTCACTTAAATTTTGTGGTGTAGCTGATAAAGAGTGATAATCAATTGATAACGCATTAACAAATTCTTTATTTACCTGTGTATTGATTGCTAAAGTTGTATGGTTATGTACTTCTGCTTCTGTTGCATAACCTGAATCATTTACAAAATAACTTACTAAACTTGGTTTGTTGATAAAATTTTCATAGTCCAAATAATATGCACCAGTTTGATCATCCATTTGAATTTTCATTTCAGAATCTTCAAAGACCAATGCATTTGGTGTACCATCTTGATCTGTTAAAGTATCACCATCTTCTGTAAGAAACTGTGATTGTTCCATAACAATATTATCACCAGAAGCATCAACTAAAATTTCATATTCATTAGAAGATAATGTTTGTGCATACCTTGAAGTATTAGCAAAAGGTGTAAGGTAATTTGGATCTTGATTAATTGTTAATGCTTTAGAACCCGTTACAGTATTTGCAGTCAAAGATACTCCTGTTCCTCCATAAAGAGAAATAGTATCAACTGCTTGTGCTATAATATCAGAACTAGTTGGAGATGTTACACCTTCATATATTTTCCATGTTTTAAATGTACTCTCCATTCTAACTTTAACTGTATTATTTGCAGCGTAATGATCCAAAGCAAATCCGCTATCAACATCAAATAATAAACTACTTACATTAGTTCCGCCATTATTAAAAGATGGATCATTCACTTCACCAATAAATGATAAGTATGGAGTAGAAGGAATATTTAATTGACTATAATCTATAGTAACAATATCATTCCAATTTGCATTTTTAAATCCTTTTGGTCCAACATATCTTCCTGCAAGATAAAGATAAACAGAATAATCACTGCTATCAACATTGCTTGGTAGATCATCACCAGCAAAAACTAAAACTCCTGCTTCTGTATCAAAATAATATTCTTCACCATTTTTTACAGAACTTATATTTCTATATGTTGCTGAAGAACTACCTGAAACTTGTAAATCATAATTACCAGATCCCAATCCAGATCCTGCACCAGGATTAATAGAACCATCAGAATTAGTTGTATAACTTCTTGGACCTACACAAAATTTTGGAAAGTATTGTGATCCAAAAGTAACACGCAACCAATCAACTAATCTTGTACTATCTGGATTTCCAGGAGTTGTACACGCCAACCAACATCTTTTGGAAATAACTGTTGGATCGGGAGTCATTTCTAAAACACCACCTATCTGTGCATTACCAAAACCATAAGTTGCAGCAGTATTATACTGATGTATAACAACGGTATTAGAATTTACACTTGGTCTATTTTCTGGAATTAAATCACTATCCATCCATAAAGTATGAGCAGGATTTGGAAATGGTGATGTTATTGATTCTGCAATAACACTCTTAATAGAAGAATAATCTGTTCTTGCTAAACCATAGTTTACTTTTTTGTCAATTCTATTAACAAGTACTGATTGATCAATTGCCATTTTCTAATCTCCTATGCGTATGATCTAGTATCAACTTTAATCGATGTGATTGATTGTCCGGAAGAAAGTCCAAATCTCAACAACATACAACTTCCTTGGTTTCCTGATCCAGATGAATTAGATATCAAAAAACAATGAATTTCTTTATTTGTCATTGCAGTATTTAGAGGCACTGGTCCTGTGGTATCATTATCCCCACAACCATTTACACCATTTGGACTAGGACTACTACTTCCCGCTCCAGGAATACCAAAACCATCATAACCAACAGACATATCACACCATCCATTTTTATCACTACACGCATCATCTAAAATTGTTCCTGGCATTGCAGCATGTGCTGAACTAACTGTTCCAGAAATAGTAAGTGTAAATTGCCAAGTTGCTTGCTTATTAAAAGCAAATGTTACATATTGTATTCCACTTCTTCCTGAAGAATAATTAGGACCAACTGGTAAAAATCCACTATAGTCAGTAGTGTTATGATTAACTCCATTAGGTAAAGTAACTGCTTCATCTGTTCCAGTTATTGTTGATGTCTGACTGTTCCATGGAGAAGTAGATGAAAAATTTGCTGGGGTAAATGAAGGAGTTGCTCCACTCAATCCCAACTCAACTCTTTTTAATGTAGCCCCCGCTGAATGAGAACTTGGTAAATTTGTTTCATCAAAACTAATAGAAGTAAACCAATATTTAATTTGTTGTGAATTAATAACTTCTGCACTAGAACCATTGATATTAACACAACTTGCTTTTATTGTTCCCAATCCTTCCCCAGATCCGTTAATGTTAATTGACATTGGTGATATATTCTGTGCTGATAAAGAATTTGCATTTGGAATATCTTGTCCCAATGTATCAGCATAATTAAATGTTACAGAACCACTCATAGATGAACCAGTAGCATTTTGCACTGTTACAAAAGATGAAGTATCTCTATACATTTGTCCACAAATTTTTTCTATTGTCATTTGACTTATTCTAACTTGTGCACCAGAATTATAATATGGTATTCCAGAAACATATCTCAATGTTCCAGGTGTAACTTGTGTTACTGTCCACGCAGAATTAATAACTGGTGTATCATTAAAATCATCTTGCATCCAACCTGATTCAGAAACATTTGATGTACCAAGTGCATCAGTATGTCTTAATGCAAAAGTATTATAACCAACTGAATTACTTGCTTTTTTAACTTTAGCTTTTAATATTTTGAAAAAATTATTTGGAAATGATGAAGCGTCTAAACTATTAGCATCTGATTCTTGAGTAATTTCTAAAGTACCAGATGTTTGTGCATTTCCAGAAACTGCTAAAGTTATTGTACTGTCAATTGAACCATTTATAATTGACATTACAGAACCAGTTGTGTCTGTATTACCAGGCCATGCTCTAAACCAATCTGAAGTTGATGAAACAACATCACCAGAACTAACAATTCTCTTTGCTGATTGTCCTGCCGCTGGTATTGAACCACCACTATTGTCTGTTGCTCCTGTTGCTATTTTTGGTGAAGTACCAGTTGTTCCGTTTGTTATACTTAAACTACCAGACATACCATTTGGTGCACTTGGTGCAGGATTAATTGTTATTGCAGCAGATTTAGTTTCTGTATCATCTGTTGCACTTTCTGAGGTTGTTCCTGTTGCTATTAACTTAACAGATTTTTGTCCAGATGTTGTATATTGATAATCATGTGGACCTTGGGTAGATTGATCTATTGATCCCGCATTATTAAAATCCCATTGCCAAGCATTTACATTTTCAGAATCATCATTAAATGTTACAATGTTATAATCTAAACCATCATATCCCGTAAATAAAAATCCTACACTTGTTGCACTATAACTACCATGACCTGTAGGATTATTTTTCATTCCAAAACTAAAATTTGCTCTTGGATCTTTATAAACTTCTACTTCTGTTTCTGCGGTTTCAAAAGGTGAATTTGAATGTCCAGTAACAACTTGTAATTTTACTTTATAAACAATTGCTGCATGAACACTTGTATTTTGACGTCTAAAATATCTAACAACATCTACATTATAATCACCAGGAGAACCAGATTGAGAATCTATAGTTAAAGATTCTCCTGTTGAACCACCAGGTGCTTGAATCCATGAAGCGTTAGTAGCATCATCATCAAATTTCCATGTAAATTGTTGACCAAAATTACCTACACCTGAAGTAGTATTTGTAAGTGTAACTTTGTGTCCTTCAATATTTGATCCATCGGGTTGATCTTCTGGTGCTTGATTGTTTCCTGTTAAAGTAGTAAAAGTAAATGATGGTGTTGCTGCAACATACCCACTTAAATAATTAGTTCTAGTTTGATTAATAACGTGACTAGAATGTGGTGTATAACTATCATGACTTGTATGCCACGCATATAATTTTACTGTAAATCTTTGATCAACTGTTCCAGTATATGTGTGTGAAACTGGTGCTGAAGTTTCTAACCAAGCGGCATTTCCTGCTCCTGAACCAGTAGGATCATCTGGCTGTCCACCCGTTGGCCACGTAGTACCATCTCCAAAATCAAATAAAAATCTATTAGCTGATTGTGAATTATTTGTAAAAGTAACTTGTGTTCCTCCACCATCTAAATCAAAAGTAGTTACGTCCGCAACAAAACTTGGAACAGGTAGTGGAGTAGTAACAACAACATTTGCTGTATGTATTGAAAAACTACCAGCACTTCCAGGATATTCTACATCATTACTATAAACTTTGTGAGAAATTTGAAACTCTCCACCATTAGCTTCATTCCAAGTAAATGATGGATTTGTTTCACCACTTGTCTGATCCCCTGATGATGTTTGAAAAGTCCATTCATGTGTTGGACTTGCTAGAGTATAATCACCCGTATCTGTAAAATTAACTGTTAATGGTGAGTGATTGTGTCCAGAGTGTCCTGAGGCTTCACCCGTTACTGACATTGTAAATTGTGCGTGTCTCACATAAGTATTGTTTCTAATATTTAAAATTGTTTCATTTAAAATATCAAACCCATCCGCTACAGTAGAATTTGCTTTCATAACAACTGTTGCACCATCTTGTAATAAACTACCGCCATAGTCAGTAGTTGGAGTTCCAATAATTAATGTATTCGCAAATCCAGAAAAAGATCCTCCGCCTCCGCCACCACCGGAACCTCCACCATCATCTGCTGCATACCATGAACTATTTGAAGAAGACCATTTTAAAATTTGTCCATCAGTTGGTAATACATCAGAGACATCATTTAGTGAATGAATATTTCCTGTTAGTGCTACATTTGCTACACCAGAAATAGTATTAGGTGTATTTTGTAAATTAGTATAATCTAGAAAATATGATGATTCTTTAGCACCAGAGTTTTCCGTAAGTATTGGTTCTGCTATTTCTGTAACAATAGTATCACCTGCTTCTGTTAATGTCTTTTGTGTAAAATTTAATGTTCCTGCATTTGATTGTAATAAATCAATATATGTTTTGTTAACTGTTGATCCTATTGTAGTAACTGTATTTGTTAATGTAACAAAACCAGGACCAGAAGCTTCAGTTACAATAGTATCTACACCAGCATTTTCTGATACAATATAATTACCATCATGATCTGTTAATTTTTCTTGATCATTATTAAATTGATCAAGATTAGTTGGGGTACTTGTAAAATTTTGATAATCAAGATAATATGATCCTTGTTGACTATCCAACTTATCTGCATCAAAATCAGGAACAGGTGTCCCTACTGTAGAAATTAAACCTAATAATTGTGTTCCCGTAAAACTTTGAAATACACCTTGACTTATTTGACCAATAGTAGATGGTGTCCATAATCCACCAGTTTCTAATGAATTGTTAGCAATAAAAAGAAGAACCATTCCATTAGAAGTTGATGTAGAATTTGCACCATTTGCAACATTTTCTAAAGTTCCTATTCCATAATCACTTATGTTTGATCTTGTTACTATTCCAACATCATCTGTTAGGTCACTTATATTTCCTGCTAAAGATGGAATATTAATCAAGTCTGTATATGATCCAGAAGTAGCAACATCTGCTAACATTGCAGTATTAGCTTTAATATCTAATTTACTTTCAACAAAAGTTTGATCTATGAAGTTAGTATCATTTGCTAACTGACTTAACGCAGTAGGAATTGATGATAAATTATCTAAGTCTGGTAAGTTTGATAAATCTGTATAATCACCTGTGGTTGCAACATTTGACAACATTGCTGTATTTGCTTTTAGTCCTAGCTGGGTTGTCATTGTTGTTGAAAAATTTTCATCAGCACCTAAAGCATCAGACAATTCTTTTAATGTATCTAATGTCTCAGGAGCGGAATCAACAACATTAGCAACTTTAGTATCAACATATGATGTCAATGCATAATCACTTAGCATTGTAGTATTTGCTTTTGGTTCTATAACACTTGTAACATAAGTGGTATCAACAAAATTTACATCATTAGCCAACTCACTTAAATTAGTAGGTATTGTTGGAGTGTTTGTAAAATTTTGATAATCAAGATAGTAACTTTTTGTTTCACCATCCAAGAACGCAGAGTTGACATTAAAAGATTCTACATATGATTTTGTAACAATAGATTCAATTGTTGTATTGACATAATCTGTATTAGCAAAAACTGGATCATTTGTAAATTGACTTAATAATGTTGGTGTATTTGCTAACGCAGTATATTCTAAATTTAAAGTATCAACATATGACTTTGTAACAATATCTAAAATTGTATTATTAACATAGGCAGTATTAGCATAGTGTACAGTATTAGCAAAACTTGATAAATCTAAATCATTTGTAAAATCACTTAACGCCGTTGGTTTGCCATATACATTAGTCCAATCCAAATAATATGAACCATCAAAACCATCTAATGTATCTGCATTTCCTGAACCGCCTCCGCCACCGCCTCCACCAGAACCGACAATATCAGCACCTGGGCCCCATTGATTTCCATCCCATTTTAATACTTGTCCTGTTGATGGTGCAGTATTAGAAACATCTTTTAAATCTCCAATATCAATATTACCTGCCGCTGGGATTGATGGTGTGTTTATAAAATTGTCATAATCCAAATAATATGAAGGTAATTGTGTTCCTAAGTATGAGGCATTTATTGAACCAGACATTTGATCATTTACATATGTCTGTGTAGCAAAATTTAAATCATTTGTAAAATCACTTACCGCAGTTGGTTTATTTGTAAAATTTTCCCAATTCAAATAATAAGATGCATTTTGACCACCAAGATTTAAAGCATTGTTTGCTATAGCAGAATTTGCATTTAATGATGAAACAAACGCAGAAGTAACTGTGTTTGCTATAGATAAATTTACAGTAGGATGTATATCATAATTAAATTCACTCAACCCTAATGGTTTGTTTGTAAAATTTGTATAGTCAAGATAATGATCACCATTTTGTCCATTTAAAAATGCAACATTTGCATTTAATGATTGAATAAAATCAAATGTAACTGTGTTTGCTATAGATAAATTTACACTAGGATGAATATCATATTGAAATTCACTTAACTTAGTTGGTTCACCAACTAATGATGAATATGCACCATCAAACGCATCTGTAATACCATAACCCAACATTGTTGTTGGTGTATTTGTTAAAGAAGAAAATTCACCATCAAAAGCATCTGTAATACCATAACCTGATATGGTTGTTGGTGTATTTGATAGATCTGCAAATTCTAATAAATCTGCTGCCCATTCCGCAGATCCTTCATTACCAGTTGATTTTATAAAATAACCTGGAGAAGTAATATTATCAACTCCAACATCAACATTGAATAATTGTCCTATTGTTGCTGTTCCTAATGCATTACCCATAACAAAAGTATCATTAGCAGAATGATACATTAATACCATTCCATCTGCTAAATTAGTATTAGCATCAACATTGGAAAAGTCACCAATCAATGAAGGAAATTGTGGATTATTTCTTTCAAAAAAATTAGTTGCGTCTCTATTATCTACAGTTGCAGCATTTATAGATAATGCGTTAACATAACTTTGTGTGACTGTATTTGCAATTTTTTCAGCAACTTCAAGTTGAGTATATAATTCTGGTTTAAAAAGTATGTCTTCCCACTCACCAGTTAAACCTACTGTAGAAATAACGGGTCTGTTTGTCAAATTATAATAAGTAGGATTGGTTGCAATATCTGCTAACATTGCAGTATTAGCTTTGGTTCCTAATTGATCTAAAATTGTTTGAACAGTTTGTGGATTATTTTGTAATGCGTTTGATAGTTCTTGTAAAGTATTCATTGTTTCTGGTGCACTATTTACCAGATCTGATACTTGAGAATCGACATAACTTACATTAGCAAAATTAGTATCATTAGTTAATTCACTTAATGATGTTGGTACATCTGAAATTGTAATGAATCCAGAATCATTAGTTAATTCACCAGTTGTGGATGGAATTGTTGGTGCGTTTGATAGATTATTATAATTTTGTAAATCTGTAGAATCTTTTCCATCTAAAGTTGCTGCATTAATAAGTAAAGCATCTATTGTTGCTTTATCAACTGTTGGAATATTAATAGTTGAAAATTCTAATGCAGTTCCAGTAGAATTAACTGATACCACTTGTCCTGCCGTACCCAAAGAACCTGGAGTATCAGTTAAGGCAGTATAGGTTGTTGCACCACCTCCGCCACCTCCACCAGAAACAGTAGAATATTCATAACCATCTTCTGTAGAATTAACAGTTAATACTTTACCTGCATCACCAGATGATATTGAAGGAACATCTTCCAAATTAGATAGATTAATTAATGTGTCTCCACCTAATGAAAATTTTCCACCAGTTTGTGTTAGTGTTGCATCACCTATTTTTATATAACCATTTGTATCAGTGACATGAACATAGTTTGGTGCTCTCCTACCATTTATTCTGACAGAAGCAGTACCAAAAACTACATCATTATTTGCGCCAGTTCCTGCTACACCAAAATCTACATCTAAAGCACTGAAATAATTAATAACACTAGCTAAAGAACCAGCTACTGCTACATTAGTATTACCTTCTAAATTTACTATTGTTTCAGAACCAGAGGGCGCAATTGTTCGTAAGGCAGGATCACCAACTGTAAAAGCAGATTGAACAGTATTGGCTGAAACTTTTACCTGAACTCTATCAGGCGTTTGAACCGTAACTTGAGCCATACTATCGAGATACTTTCGGATCTACTTTTACTGTACCTTGTAAGACTCTTTTAACCGCAGTATTTGATGTAGATTTTAGAACAACATCATAAACATATCTTCCAGCTGGTATTGCAGCTGAATTAACACCGGGCATTAATATGTTTAAGTTGCCATTTCCAGGAACTACATTTTCTGTAGTAAAATCATAATATGTAGAGGCGGTATGATGTTTTCTAAAAGAAGAATTTGCAGTCCATTGTGTTAGATCATAAGCAACACCAGATTCATCTGTAACTGTCAAATTTACTAAAAAATCAGAACCTTGATCAATTGTTAAATTTAATGACTGAGCCATTTCTCTCCCAAATATAATATTATAGTACTTATAATATTTAGGAAATTTATTTTTATAAATGCTTCAAATGTCTATTATACAAATCTCTAAGATGAACTGATTGTAAAGATTCTATACTTCTTTGTTTAGAAACACCATCATGATAAACGTCATTCATGACATTTTTATAGGAATAATTACTGTTTACATAATGGCCCCAAGAAAAAGGAATTGCTTTTTTCCCCAACATAGATTGTGCGTGATCTAATGTCACACCATAATTTCTTTTTGATTCATAAGTATCATGAACTTTTATATCTTTTTCTTCTTGATACTGATAGTACGGAGATAAAGTTACAGGTATATCAAAATTTTCTAGATGGTATGACATTCCTTCTGAAAAAATTTTTTGAAAATCATCAATCAAAGTGTTAGTTTCCCAAGAAATATGCAATCTTTTTCTTTGACAAAAAGATTTCAAAAACAAAAGCCATGACTTTATCTGTTCACCAATTTGTTTTTCATTAAGATCTAGAACATCTTTTACGTCAAATTCAAAAGACAAACCTCTTTCTAATTTTGATTTTAGAGCTTTTGTAACCAAAAATTTTTCTACAATTTGTAGTGTTTCTGGTTCAACTCTAGAATCAACTATTAGATTAACTCCACCATAATAATCTTCTCTTTCTTTGTATGAACGAAGAAGTTGTTCAACTAAAGTTGTTTGTTCTTTTACATCATTTCCTTTTCTCAAATCAAGATCAAACCAAATGTTTGATTTAAAGCCATAGGTTGATGATCCACCAGTATGGTTGCATAAATCTAAAATGCAACCATACATTGACTTCATTGTTATTGAATTATTTTTAGAGAATTTTGGAATATTAAAATGTAATTCTGCAAAATTTAATCCATAACTTTTAAAATCTGCAACATCTCCTTGGATTAGATTAAAAAAATCTGTTTTATTTTTTATATCTTTTTTAAAAGAAGGTTGTTCAGTTCTAGTATTGTATGCATATAAACTTGCAAGTTTTAAGTTTAATATAACTTTTGGTATAGTCACATATTCTTTTTCATGAATTCTCATATGTTCCTTTATGTTGTTGGTAGATCTACTACTTCACATCCACCATCTGCAGCACAAGCTAATTCTTGTGCTCCTGCCGTATAATCTTGTTCTTCATATTTTGATAAGTCAGACCAATCAACATTTTTTGGCATTGTTTTTAATAGTTCTTCATATTCTTCTTTAGTACAATCTTGATATGGTGCTTGTTGATAACTATGATCACTAAAAGGTAAAAAACTAATACCAGAAATGTCATCAAATTTTTCATACACCCATGCAGCAGTATCTACCCATTCATCTTCTTTAACTGAAATAGTTACTGATGGTTTATGTTCACACCACTTTTTAGCATATGTATGCCAAAGATCTAATTGTTTTTGTGATGATACATCTTGTCTACACACCGCACCTTTTGGACTTTCCATAGGAAAAGAAAATACACTTGTATGTTGTGGTTTAGTTACATCTGGTTCATTAGGAAATCCTGCTTCTTTCATGAACACGCACAATGGATCTTTGTTGTCTGCTCTCACAGTTCTGATATAATAAGGATTGTGACGGGAATGAATACCACTAGCGCTATCGACCAACTGACTAACAGTGCCAGAGGGTTTGACACAAGTAATGGCGGCGCTTCTAGGAATTCCAAGTTTTTCTGCATACTCTTTGTTAGTTTCCACTGCCACCTTTTTAAGTCTTTCAAGTAATTCATCTAATCCCTTTTTAGTTCCGTTAGTTAAAGGATTGTCCATTATTCCTGTAAGAGATACTCCAAGAAGTCGCTCGTCGTCACAATTTCGTTTCCATTCTCTTGACAAGTATTTGAAATTGGTAAGAGTGGATTGGAAGGTGCCAATGATAGTTGCAAATCTAACTTTTTCTTCCAAAGATTGGACATCGTCTGATCTTCTGATAACGACTTCACTAAGATTGCAGAACTCTCTGCTTCTAAGGATGATCTCACTGCAGGGGTTAGTTCCAAAGTCTGTTCTTGGTTCTCGTCGCTGAATAAAATTTCCATCTCCATCTGTTTCCTGTTTGTTTAATTGTTCAACATGCTTTTGGGCCGACAGACTGCTATAAATCCCCCGTTCCCCGGATTTACTATCGTAGAGACTGAGCCACTCTCGCATGAAAGTACCAACGTCTGGCTTTTCTTTATAGTTAACCGAATTGTTTGCGAGTGCTCGTTGTACGTTAGCTTCCCACCAAGATCCTGATTTTGCGAATCGCATTTCACGATCATTAAGATTAGAAAGACTGATAAGAGCAGAACGCCTAACACCGCCCACGACAACAATTTCTGCGATTTTACAAACGATATCATGACACTCAATAGACTTTAACTTTCTTCCTGTTGCGTTCTTAAATGTATTTATGACAAAATTAAATAAATCAACTAAAGGTTCTGGTCCAGACGCACGGCCGCCAAATGTTTTAAGTGGTGTACCTGCCGCTCTTACTTTAGAAACATCCCACTTTGCTATATGTCCACCATACAATAAAGAAACTAATTCTTTCAGTGCTTTAGCCCAACCTAATTTAGAATCAGCTACAACAACTACTGTATCAGTTTCATATAACTCATCTGGAACAACTGGTAATTGATTTGTATATTCATCTTCAACAGAAAATCCTACTCCTGTTCCATTCATTAATACATATAAAATTTCATCAAAAGATCTTTGATTATCTACTTTAATATAAGAACAATTATATCCTGCTGTATTTTCTTTTTTAAGAGCTTCGCCCGCAGTCATCAAACATCTCATAGAAGGCATAACTTTTAGATCAATTACCGCATCTTGTATCTTAATTCTTTCTCCATTGTCTAATTTAAATCCATGGTTTTCTTTTAAGTGATCGGCAAAAAAATCAAAATATCTATTAACTGTTTCTTCCCATGTTTCACGTCTTTTCTTTTCATAATCCCATCTTGCATATCTGGAAAGATGGATGAATGATTGATACTCTGTAGGTAATGGCATTTCTATTCCTTCTATTCTATTATTGTTATTAATTTATCTATTTGTGCTTCACTCAATGTATTATTTTCAAGTAGAAATTCATGATAATCTGTTACTGATTTATCAACTTGTGGGTACATATCCCAAGTATGATTCATAAATTGTCCCTGTAGGGAAAATGGATTAATAAAAAACCAAGGCCAATCAGAATAATTAAACTTCTCAATTCTTTGTTTTGGCCAACCAAGACATATTTGTTGTTTTAACCGTGAGCTTCCTGCTAAATGACTGAATCCTGTGTCACCACCAATGAAGCATTTTGAATGTGCTATGATGTATGCTAAATCATATATTCTATCCGAGATAATTCTATTTATATTATTTGAATCTACGAGGTTTTCATTATTAGGATTTACTATAACATATAGACTATCACCAAATTTTTCTTTTAATTTCAAACACATAGACTCAACTAACTCTTGTGACATATTTCTTTCAAGATTATATTGAGCATCCGTCAAAGGACAAAAAATAATGTACTCACCTTTTGGTAAATCTGGTCCATCATACTCATCATCATCCCAATTTAATTCTGGAATAATATCATAGCCATATGTTTTTACATAATATGGTGCCGCTAACCAAAGTAATCCTGGATCATAAACATCACTAAAATCACCCTTAACTTCATCATCAATATGGAGTATTGTTTCATTTATTACATTTTTAAATATGATATCAGCTCTCATACTTTTATGAAGTTCATCAACATATTCATACTTAACATATGAATTATTAACTAATTTTTTAAAATTTGCACAAATCATCAAAGAAACTAAATCACCTATTCTCCATGGTGCTTGATGCATATTTCTTGGATCATTACCCATAGTCTTTTGATTTTCACCTTGGCCTGGTGCATGGGCTGGATTAATTCCCATAATTTGTTTATATCTAATTCTTATTTCTTCTCTCATATTTTCATTCCCATGACCGCAAATGAGTCATTTAAATCTTTTTGCGATGAGAATATTTTAACATATCCTCGGTCCTTCATGTAGTCTTCAATAATTTCTGCTGTAAATATATATCTATGTTTTCTATCGTTCCACGGCCTCCAATATTCTTGATTGTAATGTGGAAGATATAAAAACAAAGTACCACCTGTATTTAAATGCTGAGTCCAATAATCTAAAACGTCAACCCAATCACCATCAACGTGTTCTAACATATGTGAACTAAAAATATAATCAACATCATATGGTAAATTTAAAGCATGCCATTCATCATCAAACTCTAAATCAATTGGAACTGCTCCAGGAAAACACCATTCTTTTCTATTACATCCAATATCAAAACCCATACCAGTGCAAACTTCTTTAGCAAAGGGATGTATGTATTTTGCAGCAAATCCATTTGCTTGAAATTCAGGATATATTTTTCCTTTATAAGAAATTGTTTTAATCATATCTTTAAGTAAGAATAAGAAACACCTAAATCTGCATCATATCTATTAAATATTTTAATTCCCCAATCTTTCCATTGATTATGTGGAAAATTTGCATCCATTGGAATATAAAAATTTTCCCAAACCATCGCAGGAAATTGTGGTTCATAACATCTTATTTGTGTTCTTGGATAACATAAAGCAATGTTCATTGGACCACTATCAACACCAATAAAAATTGCTGCCTCTGCTATTTCTTTTACTGAATCCCAAATAGGTAATCCTCTTTTATCAATACATCCTCTTTCAAAAGGACTATCATCTTTTCCTCCTATTTGTACTATGTCATATTGTTTATAATTTTCAGCAATAACATCTTTTACTTCCTCATCCATAGTCGCACCTCTATCTTCATAAAGTGCAATTGGTTCTTTCACATCACCAGTTGTATGTACAACTACTTTGTTTGGAATTTTATTAATATCTTCATACTTATATAATCTTGGATGCCTTAATCTTGTAGGAACACCAAACTTAGTATTAAATCTATCAGCTACAGATAAAAAACATGGCAAACCACTTCTGCCATAATTAAAAAATGTTGTTTGATCTGCAAAACTTTGCATATCAATTGTCATTCTTGCTCTTCCACTTCTAACAACATAGGGATTGTGGTCAAAGAACCATGCCCTTTTTGCATCAAGTATTTTTCCTTTGCCCGCATTATAAAAATTTTCTGGACAAGATGAATAAATTAATCCATCTCCTATTTTATCTTGTCTAAAATGCATACCAAATTGAGTAAGTTCACCCTCTTGTTTATCTGTCACAGTTAATGTCATGCTTACCTCATATTTTTAAGTAACTTGTTGTTAATCCAACATCTCTATCTAATTCATTATAAAACATTGTATCCCAATCATACCACAATGATGGATCATGTTGTTGATCCAAAATCCAACCATCGGGCATCCAATCTTTTTTTTCTAATTGGTCTGTTGTTACTATTAATTTTCTATTAATTCTAGGATATGCTTGTGCTATATGAAATGGTCCTGAATCTATACCAATAAAAATAGAACATGATGCAATCAATTCAACAACTTCCCAATAATCCATTCCCAAATTGTTTACAGTTCCTTCTATTACTTTATCAGAAGATCCACCTACTTGTATTATATCATAGTTTTTGTATTTGTCAAGTATATATTGAACAACATCATCATTCATGATTCTAGGTACACGTTTATTTTTTGCACCCTCTGCATGAATAATAAGTCTATTGGGAATCATTTCTGAATCTTCAAACTTATATAATCTTGGATGTCTTAAAAAACCTAATTGATCACTTCCAAGATATGCCATAAAGTTATCATGTAAAGAAAGCATAACAGGATGCTCTCTAAAAGATTTAAACCAACATGGTTTGAAGTCTATAAGTTTACCTATTGGTGTATCAAATACTGGAACACCTTCAAAACTCATACCAGATTGTGCGTGTTGTTCTGCGGTCACTGATCTGTCAACATATGGGTTATTATCAAATGCCCAATGTTGATGTATATCATAAATTTTATCATTAGTTAATTTATAAAAATTTTCTGGAATAGATGTCAACATAACCCAATCGCCAATTGATTCTGTTCCCGCATCTCTAGCGGCAATGATACCATCATTGGTGCAAGTAAAACCTACTCCTAATTTTTTTACTTCAGTTTCCATAAGAATTCTTCACGTTCTCTTTTAGACAAATTATACTTATCCATTACCCAACTTCCATCTAATTGATCTTTAATTATTCTCATTTCTTCTGCACTAAATGATCTTGCATTAACAACATAATCTTCAAACGCTTCACAACAAATTGGAAAGTGAGGTTCAACTAAACTATACATTGCATTAGAATAATCTTGAATTTCTATTTGAGCATGTGAATCAGATCTTAGATGAACCATATGAAAAAAGTTATGTAAATCTATTTTCCAAATACATTCAGTATAGTTAGAAACTGGTAGTACTGTTCTTGCCAACTCTCTTGCAATATCATAATTTAACATATGTTGATAAGCGTGATAAGCACCATCTGCAGATCTATTCATTTCAAATTTTACTAATCCTTTTTCTTCTGATTCATCACCTCTACCTTGATTGTTTGTCTTGGATTGTTTTTGAATGTACTCATTTTCTGGTATATAAAATTCATCTGACATTTCAGAATACCTGCCAGAGTATTCATTTATATTTGCAGTTCTATGTCTAACTAACTGACGCATTATAAAGATTGGTAATTTTAAATGAAACTTTACTTCACACATTTCAAAAGGTGATGTATGTTTGTGTCTCATCAGATACCTAATTAAGTTTCTAGTTTCAGAAAACTTTTTAGTTCCTTTACCATAACTTATTCTTGCTGCATTAACCACTTCTTCATCATCACCCATGACTTCAAGTAATTTAACAAAACCATGTTGGTGTACTTTTTTTTCTTCAATCATTTTGTAACTCCATTATAATTTTTTTCCAATCAACAAAAGGACTCATACATACTTCATGCATATGACACGCCAAAGAAGGTATGGGACTTAAACAAAGAACATCATTTCTTTTATAAACTTGTTCTGAAAACAATCCATCATTCCAATCAGGTGCAGACTTCATAAAGATATCAAAAAATTTTTTAAATGTTTTCACTTGACATAAAAAAGTATATGTTGTATTATATATCTGTCTCCAATGACAGTGATTACTTTTAAATAAATGCCACCTAGTATTAACATCTTCTAATCTTGTATATCTGTCTGGATAATCAACGGGATGAATAAAAAGATTTTCATAATTAAAATTTTGAATAAAATCAAGTATCCATTTTAAAGAAAAATTCTGATGTAAATAATCATCTTCACAAAAATAAACCCACTCATCATCAGGCAATTTGGAAGCTAAAGTAAAACATTCAGCGATGGATTTTCCATTACCAAGTTCACCATTGTATAAATTATGACACCATGGTTGAAAAAATTCTATTCTTTCATTGGTTAATCTATCACCCAATATAGTCATATCAAATTCAATATCTCGTAGTGAATTGACTAATGACTTAAAACAAACATTAATTAAATTTGTTTTTGATAAACCAAATGGGCGGGATGTTCCGTGTACTGCTTCTACAACATCACAAGTTCTATATATTATGTTTATTTTCATTCATCAAAACTTCATAAAATATTTTATTATATCTTTCAGCTAAAGCGGTGTGGTTAAATTTAGAAATACTCCAACGTCTAATTGCTTGTGGTTCATGTTTCAAATATGGTTTATCTTGTAAACATTTAATAAGATCATTGACATTTGTAAAAACATAATCTGTATCAAAGACAACTTCTGAAACTCCACCTGAATTGAGACATACAACTGGTACTCCACAAAATTGTGCTTCAACTAATGTTAAACCAAAAGGTTCATTGAAATGTGGTGTTTGTGCGGTATGAATATAAACTTCTGCATCAGATAAAAACACACTCTTTTCTTTTTCTGTTTTTAATTCTCCATACCAATAAACATTTGGATGATGAAACTGACCATGTGATCCTGCTACTTTTATATCACCAACTGTTTCAGAAATATACGGAATTAAATGATGTCCCTTTCTTCCATCCAAAGAACTAAACCAAACTATTTCTTTTCTTTCTTTGACAAGATCAAAATCATTTGGTAATATACCATTATGAACTACAAATTTATTTTCACTATAGTCAGATCTCATCATTTCATGTGCTGCTTTTTGACCTTGAGAAACAAACACTTGATATTTACTTCCTGAAGCTTCTCCAACATCACCATTACAAACAGAAACCCTAGTATAATTTGTATCTGTCAAATCCATTGGATCTGTTGATTCAGGAAATTGTACTAGAATAACATCACCATCTGGAATATAATCTTTTACTTTTCTTTTTCCTTTTCTAAGATCTTGTAATATATTTTCATCTAATTTAATTACATTTCCATTTGGATGAGATATTGTAGACTCACTTCTACAGACTAAAGTAACTTCATGAACGTTTAATTCACATTGACCAATAAAATGTGCTTGGGATACCCTTTCTGTACCACCATATCCTTCAACAGGAAGTGGTAATCTTTCTTGAAAAATAGTAAGTTTCATATTTCCTTAATAAAAAAGAAATCTCCAAAGTATTCATTTACAATTTTCGATTCTTTTAAAATAAAATTATAATTATTTAATATTTCAGTTATTTCACTAAGCATTGATGATTCATGATATATGGGTTTTGTTTGTCCTTCTGTTATTATATATTTTACGTCATTGAGATGTTCTCCCATTCCAAGTAAAGCATTTTTTTCTGCACCTTGCAAGTCTACACACAAAAGATCTATTGACAAATTTCTATCATCCAACCAATCACTTAATTTTATTGCTTCTACTTTAACTTCTGTTTGTTGAAATGGAGATTCATATGGATAAGAATTATTAGATTTAAAACATGAAGAAGCTCCATAGTTTCCATTAATAACTGGATGAAATGTTATTTCAGTATTCTCATGCCAAACTGCTTTTTTTATAAGTTCTACATTCTCATGGCCTTCAATTGTATTAGAACACAATTCTAAAATATTTGGATTACACTCAAATGCATACACATTTGCATTATAATATTGACTTAATCTAACAGATTCTTCCCCATCTCTAGCACCCAATTCCAAAATATTTTTTACTTCATCTGGATCTATATATTTTCCAATTGGAAATGTTGGATCATTAAAATATGTAAATGCTTCATCTCCAGGTTTCATTATTTCCTTTCAGGTTTTGGATAAGGATTCATCTCAAAATTTAATTCTTTGGTTGCTATATGTTTTCCTTTTTTATTTAAAGAAATCCAATACAAGTACTTACCTTTATCTATGTGTTCTTTCCATTCAACTTTTTTAACTTTTTCTACTTCACCAGCAAATGCAAGAATACCAGGATCATCTCTAACTTCATCAAACATTTCACTTAGTTTACCTTTTGAATAAGTTCCAAATCTAGTTGAAACACTTCTGCGTGGAACAAACTCCCCATCAATAATTAAACCATCTTCACCTGGTTCTCTGTATGTATGATAGTTCCATGAACATGCTTGATAGATTCCTCCATGATGTTCTTGTGTTGCATCAGCATAGGATATAGCGATATCATAACCACCCTTTTGCTTTAATGCTTTGATAGTCTTTGATATGAGCCAACTCAAGGGTGCTTTAATACCTTCTTTTCTTACTAGTCTAACTAACTCAATAACATTTACTTTTTTAACTGCCCATGTATTATTATTTGACAAACCAAATATACATGCAGCAACTATCTCACCTTTATCACCAAACAGTCCACCATCTAAATGTAGACTTCCAACCATAACTGGATTGTTATGACATCTACCAGAATAATGATAATCTAAAACTAATTGTCTTGCGGGTTTTCTTTCACCAGTACAGAAATGAAAATTAACTCCTTCATGATTTATACTATTCATTCCACCATATGGGTTGTTGTGTTTTCCAAGTACAGAAACTTGCTTTCTCTGACTTGTAATATGTTCTGTATGCTTCAACAGTATCAGACTTTTTACAGTAATCAGGCATACATTGAGGGGGGTCTATCCATCCATTATCTTTAATATTTTTTGGTAAAGAGTCAAGAATAAAACCTAACTTTTCCCATGACAAATGTACTTTACTATATCTATTACTAAATTCAATAGATAAATTTCTAAACAATTCATACAACCATATATAGTGATCCTCTGAAGATCTAGTCCAAATTGTACTTGGATGATTCTTATGGGCTACTTTATATAAGTTAGGATGTGCATCATCTTCATCTAATATTCTATGTGCAGTAGATAGAAGTTGTGCAGATTCCAATATCATTTTAACACAATGTTTATCACAATGATATTGTGCTGCAGTGATTGGATCTTTATCTAAGAAAAATATATTCATAATTGTTCAACCGCTCTCAAAAATGTATGATCTACATACTTTGTTTTGTCTCCATGTTTACCATCAGAGTCAACAGGTATTCCAAAGACTTTTACTTTAGCATCTGTTATATCATTTGCTTCATGAACTTCTCTTACTAATTCACCTTCTGGTGATTCTAAAACTACTAGATATTTTTTCATATCTTTCTCCAAAAATTTAACTTTAAGATTGCTGGTGGACCAACATATGTATTACTATCTATAATATCTTTGATACTATCTTTACTAACACCTGATATTATTATATCATTAATATCCTTAAATTTCAAGTCGGATGGCCAAATACATATAGGTGTTTGATTTTCAATAGTTTTTTCCATCTTTTTCACTATCTCTCTGTTTCTTGGTTCATTATCATATATAATAACCTTATCCTTTATGGATGAAAGATCAGAAACATCTGATCCAGCCATGGCAACGCAATTATCCAAGAACATAGAATCTATTGGACCTTCAACCACATAAACTTTTTTATTTAAATTTGCTCTATCAAGTCCATATAATTTCTGTGCATCCTTCTCAATTTTTATAGTAATATATCTTAATTTAGTATTATTAAGAGCTCTACCTTGAGCAGCAATTAAGTTTCCATGTTTATCAAAAAATGGAATTAATATTCTTGGATCAGAGTCACCTTTATATTCTTCATCATATTGTTTGACCCAAGAAGAAAAGTCTTCCGCATAATAAATTAAACTAAGAAACTTATCTGGTATCTTTCTTTTAACTAGATATGATTTAGCGTAATGATCATCTGATAATGATTTTATGGTAGGTAACTTTACTTGTTTCTTTTTCTTAAAAGTGGGTCTTCTAAAATTATATTGAGGTTTTTCTTTTGGTTGTGTAAATCTATTTTGTGAATCTTTGTATACTTCTAGAACATATTGCTTATGTAAATCTGTATCTAAAAATTTAATTAAGTTGGATACAGATCTTCCATCCCCGCAGTTGTGACACTTAAAAAATAGATTGTTTTGTTTTCTGTAAACATACCCTCTAGTTTTTGTTTTGTTTTTGCGTGAGTCACCGCAGATGGGACAACGAAAGTTCCACAAATGATCTCCCTTCTTTTTAAAGAGAGGCAGTTGTGAAGATAGAATATTAAGATACTTTTGATCAGTGAATAAACTCATATATTTCCTCTTTGAAAAGTTACACTGTAAGTATACACCCCAAAGAGGAAATTGTCAAGTTATTTATTCTGGCTTTTTTAACTCTGTGAAAAGTTTAAGTAGTTCTACACCGCAATCAACAACACGTTCTACTTTTTCTTCTGCCGCATCATCATCCAAATCAAATTCTTCTTTTGCATAAGCAACTAATTCATCTAATTCAGATTCGTCCAAATCCATTACTTCTGGAATAACTTGATCTATATCATTTAATGCGGGCTTCAATGCCTTTAGTGGTTCAAGAAAATATCTCGCATCAGACCAACTAAAGTCATCATCCTCCATGGATTTATTCACTGCTTCCGACAATGAAAAAATAAATTTAAGTACTTCTTTTGTTTCTTGAATACCTGCCATAACTATCTCCCTTATGAGTGAGGATGGGCATGTTCTTCAAAAGACCACGCACCAGTTTCACTATCATGTCTAATTGTTAAATGTAATTCATTTGATGTTGACGTGTTCATGGCCGCTGCCGCTGACACCATAGCAGTTCCTACTATTTGTCCTGCCGCTGGAGCCATTGATTCAGACCATCCCAACATTTGATCAGCACTTGGCATTGGTGGAACAGGAACATCTAAATCATCAGGATCAGCCATTCTTGAAATTAAATCAACCATACCAGAACATGGTTGACTAGGATCTGCTTCAACTAATTTATCCACTATTTGCATTGCTTCAGGTGGAATTACTTTTTCAATCATGTCAGTAACATGCTCTTTGGCAAGATCAGTTGCAGTTTCCGCAACAAGACCACCAATAACATTTGTCAACATAGGTACTAATAGAGGTAACATTTTTATCCTTTCTTACCATATCTCAAATAACACATAGCACCTGTAGTTTCATCTTCTAAGATAATTGGTTCTTTATAATACTTTCTTCCGTATTGTCTTATTTCTTCGCCATTATCAATTTCACCCAATATTTTTCGATATGGTTCATATTTTTTCTTACCCATTCTTGCTTTTAAAAAAGTAGATGTAGGAACTTTAAATACTCTTGCTCCTGCAAACTTCTTTGGACCAGGGGGATTTGAACCTAACCCCGCTTGACCTGTTGCTACTGTACCAGGTCCAGATTCTTTTAAAAAATTATTTATTGGTTCTTGATATTCTTTTAAAAGATCATAACATTTTTGAGAGTTCACAAATTCTTTATATTGTTCTTCTAATTGATTAAGAGAAGAATGTCTAAGAATATCTTCCTTTAGTAGAAACAATGCGGCAGTAAGAGTTCCTATCTTGGATTGTCCACCAGGAACTTTTGCTAAAAATTTTTTTAAATTAAAAACTAATGTGTCCATTAGTTTGTATGATTCTTTTTCTTTAGAAGTCAGTTGACTTCTTTTCTTCAATACCTTACCCTTATCATCAATGATACCTAACTTGTAAGCATCAGTATCTTTGAATGGTGTGGATAATTTTTTAATAAATTGATATGCTAGATAATAATCTACACCTGATCCTACGATACTCATTTTAGATTCCTTAATTGTTCTATAACATTTTCATCGATAAAAATATCAGATGAAATTATGTTTTCTCCTCTTATACCTTTCACAACCTTTGGCATCATAAACAAGTATACTAAGAATCCTTTCAGTATTGAATAATATTCAGAATTCATTTTAAAAAATAATATTCTAACTGCATGCTCAACTGGAAAAACATTAGTAAAAACTATAAAATGATTTAAGATTAATCTAGTTTTTAATTCACCTGTCAATCTATAATGATTAAAAAGTCTCTTAATATAAGTAATTTTTTTCAAGTCCTCATAATACTCAACTTCAGTATTACATTGAGGATTGTCATAATGTTTCATGCAATAAAGATTTATATTATCTTCTTCGAGATTATCAAATCTCATTCCTCATCTTTATTATCATTGATTAATAGATCAATTACATTAAGTGCACCATTAACCATGTGAATTTGTTTTTCAGTATTCACTAACTCTTGTTGAAGGTTGGTGAATTTTTCTCCTAATACTTTATTAGTATTCACCAACTCTTCACGCTTTTTAAATACATCATCCATTGCCAAATCTTTACTGTCAACACTCATAATAACCTTTCAAATAAAAATAATATAATATTAACTTGCGGACGCAGTAGCTCCCATTGTTACAACTTTCCATGCCGCTCCATCATAAACACCGAGTGTTGCTGCACCAGCGTTTCCATCACTAATCCAAGCTAATTGTCCTGCCGCTAGATTAGTCCAAGCTCCAACTTCAGCTGTAGTTCCAGTAGGAAGTTTAAAGAAGTTTTGAACAGTAATCTTTTGGTTAGCAGGAGAATTACCAGTAGGATCATTGACGATCATTACTAAATCATCAATACTTGCAGCAGTTGCTGCATTCAAGTCTGTTATTTTTTTATCAGCCATTATTTAAAATCTCCTAAATTAAAAAATTATGCACCAAGATCAGAATCGTCACCAGCGCCGACGTCAGATGTCATATTAACACAAACCAATGTTTCTCTCATTGCATTTGCATTACCATTACCACCGGCAGCAACTGTCCAGCCTTGATGATTTACTTTACTTGATGCCGCCGTTTCTGTTGCATCGGCACCTAAACAACCTGTTTTTTCTGATGCGGTTAACCATTTTGGTTTGCTACCCGCGCTATCGTCTGCTCCCCATAAAGCCATATGTACTCCTTATAAACCTTTGTCTAAAAATTTTTGATAAGCCGCCTGAGATCTAAATCCCAACTCTTTCCACTTTCCATCATCCTTTTTTGGTGCAGGAGGTGGTGGAGCAGGTTTCGCTTTTGGCGCTTCTGGTTTTTTTGATTCAGTTTTCTTTCCTGATTCAGCCATTTTGTCTCCTTTATAAATTAATCAGCTACTACCTGATAGCCCATTTCCTTATATTTAGGTATTTTATCTACCATTACAAATACAAAATTCTCAATCTCCCCCGAGTCTCCTGTATCTAAATCTCTTATTCTATACATTAATGCATTTCTTCCTGGTTGTACCATCTTCTCCAACTCTTGAAGACCTTGTTCATAGTCTGACCAAGAACTTCCTCTCATTTCTGAAGGATCTACAGAGTCAACCTTATCTTTCAATGCCTTTACTATTTCCAATGGTGACATTCTTGATTGAACTACATTTTTCATTTCATCATACTTTTCATTTACTTGTTCTTCTGGAACACAATTAGGAACTTTTTTACCATTTTTCTTTTTCATTCCTACTTGTTTATAACCTTTCCAACAAGGATCTTTATCTTCTTTATTAAGTGTTTTCTTTATAGAATAGTCAGCAAATTTTTGTGCTTGTTTTGCTTTTCTTTTAGCTTTTTCAGGATCATTAACTGACATTTCACCCCTGCTTTTTTTCTCAGCTTTATCCATTGCACGATATGCCATATCACCAGACATTTCATTAAATCCTCTGGACTTAGCAAACTTTCTAGCTTGGTCTAATGAAACATGAGATCCCCAATCTTTAATCTTCTTACCACTCTTATCTTGGACATGCATTCTTACTTTATCTTGACTTTTACCTTTAATACCTCTATCACTAATAACAAAAGTATGACCATCTTTATTTGTTAATTCTTCTGTAATACCATCAACAAAGTCAACTTTTCTAACTTCTTTAGAAACAACTTCTTCTTCTTTGCTTGGTTTACCATGTTTATTGTGTTGTGCCCAAGCAATAGCATAAGCACTATCTTTTCCTACTTTACTTTTCAAAGCTTTGACTTGATCTTCTCTCCCTGGTGGAGCTTTTTCTTGTAAATGTTTCTGTCTTAATTCATTGATTAAAGACTTTCTTTTCATTTCCTTTGATTCCATTTTCGGATTGATAGTCACCTTTTCCTTTTTATTTGAAAGTTTTACTTTTGGTTCTTTCTTCTCTTTCTTTTCATCTTCTATTTCATAGTCCAAACCATTACCATTTGTTTGTTGTGGTGCGGGTGGTGGTTCTTCTTGAGGTTGTTCTTCACCTTCTGGTTGTTGTTCTTCTTCATCATCACCCAAACCATGTGACTTCATTGCATTTCTTAAACTGTCTTGTTGTTTTTCTTGTTCTTCAGGTGGTAAAGAATCGAACACTGCTTTTGTTATATGATCTTTTTGATGATGGGCACCATGAGATTCTTCTTCATCTCCTTCTTCTTCATCGCCCATTTCATCTAATCTTTTTCTTACTTCAGCTTTTACTTCAGCACTCATCTTAGTAGTTTTTGCCCACTCATCATAAGTTTTACCTTTAGCAATTTGTTCTAATGCACCTTTTACAGATGTTTCCATTGTTTCTTCAACATCTTCTGTTATTTCATGTTGTAACCAATGTGGTCCACCAGTTATCTTTGTTGCTTGTGGTTTAGCATTTCCACTAATGTCTGTACCACCAACGTCAATGATTTGTAAAATTGATTCTTGTAATTTCATCTTTTACTTCCTGAAGAATAATTTTGTGCTGATTTCAAATTTTTACTTGCATGATCAACCCTTGCACTACCAACATCTTTCTTTCTATTTGAAATCAAATCTTTATATTTTCTTGCGTATTCTTTTTTAACTTTTGCTACTGGACCTTCTTCTTGTGCAAGTTCAACTGTACCATAGTTGTCTGCTTCACCAGTAACATCTCTTTGCATTTTATACTTATATGTATCATATAATATTTTTTCAGAATCTTGCCCAGGAGTAGAATCTGCATATCTCTCAACCATCTCAGGTGTTCCCCACTCAACAGGTCCCATGGATTTTACATTTTGTCCAAATCTTCCATTCTCTTGTGTATCTGATGTATCCATTTTGCCGGGATGTGGACCCCAAGTAATTGATTCTAATATTTGATATAAAAATGGTCTATAAAAAAGATCACCCTTTGATGCACCAAAATCTTTTTCAATACTTTCAAAAAGTTTATCTATCTTTTTTACAGATGATTCTATTTTATTTTCTAAACCTGTATGACCCAATTCAAACAAACACATTTTTTCAATTAAGTTATCTGTCTCTTTCATTGCTTCAACTATGGTTCTATTGTGTTTAGTTTTTGATAATGAAAGACTTCTAAGTTCAGAAAAAGTTTCTTCAACTATGGGCATATGAGAAAAGTATTCTGTTTCATATCCCATGTAATTATATTCTAAATCTTTTTCTGGTACTTCTAATGTAATTTTATCTGGTCTAGTTGGCCATTCTTTGTCAAAAATTGCTTCTTTTAAATTCAATCCTTTTCTAACCGCTTTCATCATTCTGGTCATAGATTGTTCAGCCATTCCAGAAGGAACACCTTTTCTAAAAGATTCAATATCTCTTTCTGCTGCCGCCTTTCTCATTTTAGATGCAGACATTCCTGTAACACCTTCTGCATCTGGATCTCTTTCGCCCGCACTCACAATTCTAATTGTATCAAATTCATAGATACCATGTTTAGCTTGTTTACCATTATATTGTTCTAAAAGTTTTTTAAAGTCAGCAACTCTATCACTACCAACAACCATAACTAATTGATCATACTCATTTAATTTAACTGCCGCATCAATTGCAGATCTTATATTTGGATCAGCTTGTATAGAATTTTTAAATGAAGGAAACATCTCTCTCATGTATCCCATCTTTTGTTTATTAGACAAAGGATTCTTTTTTGGATCTTGAGATTGACTTCCATAAACAAACAAATCAGCTTTAAATCTTCTAGCAGTATTACCAGCTGATTCAAGTAATTTACCGTGACCGATGGTTGGTGGATTAAATCTACCAAATACCATCACTGCTGTTTTACTTTTTGATTCACGAATCAAATTTTTGTATGTCTTCATTTTCCTTTTGCCTTTTTCTTATCACGTAACTTTTTTCGATAAGCCATAACACTTCTGGCTCTTTCATTTTCATCATCTTCATCACGAGTGGAATGAGTTTTACCTCTCCACTTCATGGCGTTGTAAGCGTCTCCTTCTGGTTGTTTTTCTATCTTACCACCAGACTTTTTAAACTTATGAATTGCCAACTGTTTTCTTAATCTTTCTATATTAGATTCTTCATCAGTTGGTCCATAACCTTTTGGAGTTACATCTGTAACTTTAAAATCTGGTTTCTTTTTAAGAGCCTTCCACTTACCATCTTTCCATTCACCTTTTATAGCATCACCTTTTTTATCAAAGTGTTTAGCAAGATGGGGTGGTAAGGACTCTAAAAAAGTTTTCATTATACTTATACTTTCCCTTGTTCTGCCGCTTGTTTAGCTTGATCAGCAGCATTTTTACCAGAAATAAAACCAGCAATAATACCAACTATACCAGTAATTGCCATAGACAATAGATTAATAACATCTTTGTCTGGAGGCCTGTTTGTTTGGATTGCGTTATAAAAATCTCCTAAAGTAATGACAAACAATAATACAATAGTACCACCTGCTAACATCATTACTATCCAATCTTTCATTTCATTTCTTGACATTATTTTTCTCCTATTTCATATTTCTATTTGTAAAAGATTTAAATCCAGTAAATCCATAATCTTTATCAGATTTATCTCTTAAAGCATTTTCTATCAAAGCTTCTTCATGGGCCTTTTCCACTTCTGGATCTTCTTTGAGTTTCTTCAAATGTTGCATTTTATCAGCACCCTTTTTATCACCCTTATGCCCTTCATCTTTTTTAATTTTAGCATTAGCATAATCTTCTTTTTTCATTCTTTTTTTGATCGCTTTATCTCTTGCTATCTTCCAATCATCAGAATCAACATCACCATCTTTATCATGGTCTGCTTTTTCTTCCAAATCAACTTCTTCTTTTTTTGGTTTTGCAAGTTCACGTCTCATCAAATTAAAAAATTCAGGAGCTTCGTCAATCATGTCCAAGAATTGTGTCAATACACTAATCAATACTTGTCTTTCTTGAACGGTTGTCATTGCTCCACCTTTTACCTTCTTCATAGCAGATTTGAAATAAGGTAAATCTTTCTTTTCTTTTATTAGTCCTGCGAGAACAAGTTGTCTCAACTTAGGAGACATTGCCTCGTCTTCATTTACCATAACTCCGTATGCCGTTTTTACTAAATCTTGCATTTTTTAGCTCCAGTTCTTTAACTCTACATTAAAATTATTTCTTGAGAACTCTAACCTATCGACTAACTTCACTGCCCCACCTTTTATTTTGTCTACTGCTACAAATCCTTCTGGGGCTGTAACTTTGTATCCCGCTCCATCACGAACAAAAGTCTGTGTTAATTGTTCCATTTTTTCTAACTTAGATACTAACATCATTTTAGCATCTATCAACATATTCATTAAACTAAAGATCTTTGTGAGATCACCTTTATTTTGTAGGAAGAACTTTAAAAACTCTACTTTTTTCTGTCTTCGTATACTCTTAGATTTATCTGTTTTTAATTTATCAATTTCCTTATCAAACTTAGTCTCTATATATTTAATCAACTCATCTATATGTCTCTTTGGATTACCTATTGTCTGTCCTACTCGTATCTTACTATTATTAAAAGTTTTAATAATCAGATTGATGTCAGATTGCTCCGCTATTGTATTTAATGTATTCGCACTTATTGTTTGAAAAGTTCTCCCTACAAGAGAAAGTATTCTTGTGATACTATCTGTATCACGTTTAGTGAATGTTGCTGTTCCAGATGCATCAGTAAACTTAGCATCTCTGAACCATACATCCCTTGTTTTGTTTAAACTACTAATATTTATATTGAAAGAAGATTTCATATCCTCCATTTTTGTACCAGTATACATTGTATGAAATACTATTCCCATTTTAGAATTTAGTATTTCTCTTGCCAATTGAGTTTTTAATGGTACTGCATAAACAATAGTGTTTGGTTGAAAAGTAACATATTGTTCCCCATCTATTGTTTTCATTGCTAAATCTTCTTTAGCAAACATCATGTCACCTTGGAGTATTCCTTTTATTCCTAATTTTGGTAAATGTTGCAATGCAACTTTTAATTTTTCACCAAGTCCTGGTGGGTGATTATTATCTATATCCTGTGGTGTGTAGTTTATCTTTGGTGTTTTATTAAAAATACTTTTAGAACCAACAAAAAATTTATTATTTTCTGGATTAATTCCTGCAAAAACTGCTGGGGCACCATCCCACTTAGTAGTTATAAAAGTATTAGTAGCAGAACTACCAGCTAGCATATCTCTAAGTGATTGAAGAAAGTTAATGGCACCTCTAGTGCCTACTACTCCACCATTCAAAACCTCATCTTCTATATGTTCAAGATGAAGATTCTTTCCTTCTTTTGCTTCTTTAATTAAATGATCGCTGAAAGATTTCATGAATACTATGTGCTATGGATTTATATGATTCTTTTAAGTTATGAACTCTATCAGTTAAAAACTTCATGTACTCTGAAACTGATTTACCTCTCTGTGAAGTTTGTTTATCTGTTTCATCTAGATCTTTCAATTGTTTTCTTGCTCTTGTCATTTCATTATTCCACCATTTTTTTCTTGCTTTCTCAGGCCATTGATCAATATCAAATCCATGTTCTAATGCATTTCCCATGAATTGTGTTTGGACCATTTCAAAACCTGGTGAAACACCAATACCTTTTGTTCTCACTCCCATAGTAAAGATTGGAAATTCTGTTTTTTGTCCATTACCTAAATCTTTAATAAACTTAATTGTACCATCTTTAGCACCAGTTGCATAATCTACTTCTATTTTATCTTTTATGTTTTTCATTAAAGCCTCTTTAGCGAGACTTTTCTTTTTGTCATCTGTGTGTGTTCTAAATTGTTCATGAACACCTTCTAACAAATCTTGAGTATCATTGCCTAACATATTCATTAATGATTGCTCATTCAATTCAGCACCTCTTGGTGGAACTCCATAAACAACAGATAACTTATCTAATGCTGGATTTTTTTCTATTCCTAATATTTGATCTAATTCCATACCATGTAAAATTTCATCTTTCATGGCACTTTCCAAACCAGAATCACCTTTCATTGTTGTGATAAATCTATTAAAATGCTTTACATCTGCATCTCTCAAAGTAGAATATAAATCCATACCTTGATATGCAGCAATCTTTGATAAAACTTTTAATGAATTTTCATCTGGTCCTTCTCTTGGTGCCTTTTTCAACAATCCTTGATGATACTTTTCCATCTTTGATTTAAATTCTGCTCTACCTTCGGGTCCAAGATCTCTTTGAATATTTGATAAAAATTTTGGTACACCATTTTCATCATCTACCATAATATCAGTGTATTTACTTTTATCTGCCGCATCACCTAAAACTTCATCCGCATATAAACTGTAAGGTCTATCAACTATTTTATTAATAACAGACTGTGTATCTTTTTGAAATTGTTTTAATTTTTCAGGACTCAAAGCTTCATTAATATCTTTCCAGTAATTATTGGTATTAGTTGCTTCTTCAAATTTCTTAACTGTTTGCTCATCAACACCACGATCCCTCATACCTTGTGCAATTTTTCTTGAGACTTTATCATATCCACCATTATGAATTCTAATAGCACCATCCTTTTTTAAACTAACACCAACTCTTGTGCCGTCTGCTAATTTAACAAACATATCAGCGGCTGTTCCATGTCCTGATGTTCCCATCAAAAGATTTCCTTCATCCGTATCCCATGCAACATCTTGAATATTTTCTAATCCATGTGTGTCAATTATATTATGTGCACATGCCATACCCGCATCAACCCACTCTTTTCCGGATTTACTATTTAAAACATGGTCAGGTTGATTTACAATATTTTGTAGTTCTGCTCTAATATCATTTTCATTTCCACCTTCAAGCATTCTTTGAACTGTTCTTACTGTCATACATTCACCAGCTTGCGATACTGGGTTTCCTGCACCAATACCTCGCTCTGCTGCTTCCATTGCTCTATCTTGAGCTTGATCTCTTGTCATAGATAGAGACTCTGCAACTTTTGCAGTATCCCTTTCTTTTAATTCTTGATAATGTGGATCATCAGGAGTATTTCTTTGTAAAGGTTTTGTTGTTTCTTTTTCTGGTTGTTGTTCAGGTTCAGATTTTTCTAATGCTTTTTGTGCTAATTCATGATCTGTTTGTTTTGGTTTCTCTACTTTAGGTTTTGGTTTAGAAACTTTTTTGGGTTTTTCACTTGGCATCTTTGAAGGAGCATGTTGAAACTTACCAGGAATTTCTTTTTCTCCATGGTCATATGACGCAGAACTATCATTGTGAAATTTTTTATCTCTAGAAAGAAAAGAAATACCACCTTTATTTGGCATTGTTCCATTAACCCAATGCTCTGCTTGTTGCCTAGAAGGAAAATATTCTTTTTGTTTTACACCATTTCTCTGGCCAACCCAAGTACCACTATTACTTTGAAATACTACACCCTTTTGTAATTGTTTAAATCCTTTATGCTTTCCTTGAGTTTTTTGATCCATGTGATGATCCCATTGGGCACGATGGAACGCATGAGCATTTTTTCCAACTTGGTCCTCAGGTCTCCAAGGACCAACTGATTCATCTAACAGATCTTCAGAAAGAAATAAAGATTTGAAACTTTTCATACAACCCTATGCTTGTGATTCAGACCAACTAATCTTACCTGCCGCAAAGAATGGTGCTGATTCAGAAACACCAGAAGTATCTTGAGGCTGGACCGCTAATGTTAATAAGTCTGGGCCAGCTGGGAAAATTCCATCACCACCAAGAATACTATTACCCATTTCCAACAATGAGGAAATGTCAATTGAAGCAGATCCAGTACTTTGTTTTGTACTGTATATAGTTGTTCCATTTAATAATGTATCACCAGAACTATGTTTAATAATTTCACTCAAACTAGGATTCTGTGCTTTAATAAAAGTTAATTCACTTGGTAATGGATTTTGAATTAAAAATAATTCAGCATCTTGATTAACTGTTAAACTACAAGTCATTAGTTTTAACTGCATCCTATTAACAACTTCTCTTTCACCTAGTTTACCTGTCAAACTACTATCAACACTAGGTGCAAGTCTTATACTAACCAATGGTAATGGACGTGTTAAGTCAACTGGTAAGTTCTTTCCAGAATTAGATTCACCCAATACAAAGACTTGTCCTGACGCAATAGAATCATAAACACCACCACCAGTTGGATCAGTTGATGTTGATGGATAACTTAAATATATTTTACTAGATGCACCATCCACTTTTACTTGTGAAACATATGTTCCCGCAACTAAATCTTGATGAGATACTGCTTGACCAACAGTAGTTGCTGTCGCATCACTAGCACTACATTGAAATGAATAAACATAAACTCTAGAACCATCAAGTGTTATTTGTTCAAATTCAGATACTGCTGTTGAAGAAATGCTTCTTGATTGTCCTTGAGTAAATGCGAAAGGTTTACTTTGTCCAGTAAATTGATATGCTTTATCATCATCAAATCTTCCATCCATTATTACAGAAGTACCAAAGTGAAACAATGTTGGTGCCGTAGTTGCATTAGTTCCATTTTCAATTTCATATCTTGCTGGTAAGTTACCACTTCTAAAATAACTCTCATCCAATTTATTATTATGAATGTATTCATGTAGATATCTAATATGACCTTTATTATCTTTAAAACCATATCTAATTTTACCCGCACCATACCAAGAGTAATCAATGTAAGCCATTTGAATTTTCTTAGTATTTAAAAGAAATCCAGAAAATCCATTACCATCAGCTTGATCAAGACTCCATTCTTCTTGTGGAGTTCTAACATCTTCAGTTAAAGTTGCTTTAACCGCATTCGCAGTAATACCTCTATAAGCTGGTTGAACAATCATCTTCTGATCAGAACTAACTTGAACAACTCTATATGTTTGTCCTCTAATTACTAAATTATCATTTGCATTAACTTGAGTAGTAAAACTACAATTTTGTCCTGTGACAACTTGACTATTAGTTATAACATTAACTGTTCCTGCCAATTGCTTTGTACTACTTCTTCTAACCGCATATAGTTTTTGTCCATCAAATTCCCAGAAAAAACCATTCTGATCATCAAACATTCCTGTTCTCACAAAAGCATCTGTCCATGAATCTCTTACATAAGTTGGAAACCCTTGTGCTTTTACGTTTCCAGGTTCACCAGCCATTGTGTATGTAAAAGAAAATGGATCAGGGACTGTCGCAACAGCATGTGTTCCATTATAATAATTAAATCCAGAATCAACAACCGCATCATTAATAAGTATAGTATCTCCAACTGCTAAGTTATGCTGTTCTTGTGTCTTAACTGTCGCCGTAGCACCAGTCGCTTTAATTAATTCAGAAACAATTCTTGGTGGATTAAAATTGATAGCAACTGATGTTTGTATACCTTTACCAGATTGATATCTAAAATACTTACGAGTTTGTCTTGTTATCTTACTATTAGGACTTGTTCCCGCGGTCATATCAACACCACCATCAAATGGTTTATGTAAAACAAAACCATCTGGTCTTAAAGCTAACTGAGAAATATAATAATAATCAGTTTCATTTATTGTAGATGTCGCAAGATCCGCAACAGGATCAAACAATGTCATAGTATTAGCAGTTGTAATTTGATTTACTAAATATTTTTCAACTTTTGTTCCTGTGTTTATGTAAATGGGATCATATCTTTTGAAGTTTGTTAAGAAACTTGTATCACCTGTACCTCTAATGATAATGCTATTATTTGTTATATTAACATTACCTGTACCTCTAACTGATTTAATTACGTTTGTAGATCTTAAAAGATGATTACCAGTTTGTCCTGTTATATTAATTGGATTTCCTGCTTCTGCGTCCGCAGTACTTGTTGCTAATTTTACTGTATTGTTTCCTGTGGGAATTGCAAAAACAGTATTATTAGATCCAGCTGGAAGAATACTTGTATTCAACTGTGAATCATAAGTAACTTCTTCACCAGTAATCAAATTATGAGGATCAGCAAATGTAATAATATCTGTTGCATTATCAATTATCGCAGATGTAACAGGATAATCTCTGAATGGAATTTGAAAACTTCCTTTCATTGTAAATGTTTGTGGAGTTGGTACTGATTCCATATCAAAAACACCATCATATGCACCTATAAGATTAATAACATCAAATGTATGATCTTGTGTACCTGCTGATGTAAATATTTGTGTTCCTGGTGCAGCAACATCAATTGTAAATCTAAACTGCCACCACCAACCATTTGGCATTCCGCCTGGAGAAAAATTGATTGCCGCAGTAGGAGAACATGATATTGCAAGTCCTATTTTACCGCCTTGAGTTCCTAATAAAGAATCAATGGTTAAACTTTGCCATGTACTATCTGTTCTAAATGTTCCTGTATCTGCACCACCACTTTGACCAATATTGTAATTAGTTGAACCAATAGTTAAGACAACATATTCACCGACCCAACTAAAATCACCTCTATATTCAATTTGTGTAATTGTAGCACCCACTGGAGCAAATCCTGCCGCAGTTTCTATATCAAGAAAAAATGCTTGATTTGAAGCATTAGAATTTGATCCTGCTGTATCATTTGTTATTGTTGTTGCTGCTCCACCACCTGATCCTTTTACTGTAATTCTATTATCATCGTATCTTACTACTGTATATTGTGTCGCATCAACTAATGGTAAAATTGCACTACCATTTCCAACATTATAATTTGCTGCACTATCTGCTTGAATCTTATGATTTTCTACATAAATTGTATTATATGTTGGATTGTTTCTTTGATAACCAATATAAAATTCGGATGGCCATCTTATTATATCATCTGTATTTGGTGCTTGGTTACAAGAAATTCTAATAACATCTTGATTTATTACTTGAACTGTCGCATCAACTGATTGAGTACTAAATTGAGATGGATTTCCAGAACCATCAGCAAATCCAAATCTTTGACCTGCGGCCCAGGATGTATCATTTGCTGTTAATGTAACTTCTTGAGCATCAGGTATTCCATGTGATGGTAAATAATATGTATTTCTATCCGCTGAAAGAACATTTGCAAACACATAAAAAATTTCACTGCTTGTTCCAGGTGTATAAGCTCCTTGTGTATAATCTATAACAAAATTTCCTGTATTTGATGTACTAGAAACTTGAGTACTATATTGTCTATTAATAGTACCATATCTTCCATTTGTTCTTTGGTTTGATAAATAAGTAAATTGTTCTGAAGGAAGAAATGAACTTGTTGGTGATCTACCTTGGAATCCAATTAAGACCGCTGGTTTTCCTTGTCCTAAACCAAATTCTCCAACTTCATTAAAATCTGATCCACTATTGTTTAATTGTGTTTCAGTTAATGCGCTTCCTTGTGTCGTACTCATTTGAATTTGAACCATGTATCTAAATGGTCCAGGACTTGAAAACATTGTAAAAGTACCAACAGCAGAAGAACAAGATGTTGTCATGTTAAATTTTGTTTTACCATCTGTATCTACATACAAAAGTGAACTAACATTCAAACCATTAAATGTAGTTGAATTAATAGAACCAAAAGAAGATGATTGGTTTCCAGGAGCATAAACTTGTGCAGACGTACTTCCAATAGTGATATTTACCCATTCAAAACTTGAATCAACGTCACCCGCAAGTTTAATTTGATCAATTGTCAATGTAGCTGGATTACCACCCAAAACCGCAGTGACATCGACTGCATGAACAATTGATCCTGTACTAGAAGAACCTAAACGTTGACCGCCCGCGACATTCCAAGAAGTTGCGGTAACTCCTTGATTTGCAGTTTGAGCAGCAACACCAAAAGCAGTTGTTCTTGTTGTTCCATCAACTGATTCAACTTTATAAACTAAACCAAGTCTAGCTGGTCCATGTATATTGTTTAATGTCTGTAACTGTACTTGTGTGTTTAAACTTGAATCAGAAAATAGTGTGAAATTATTATCATCTGTTTTTTTAACATAATAAACAACTCCGTCTTCTAAACCACCATCAGTTAAACCTTGATATGCTGTATTAAAAAGAAGTGCATACTTGTCTCTTAAACCATGTGCTTGCCAATATACATTCCAAGTACCACCATTATTCCATACAGTAGTATCAGTAATATAGTTTACATATGTTGGTTCCCAATCATAAGAAATTATAGGTCTTTGTTTAATTGTAGCATTTTCACCTCTACCAGTATTTGCAGATGTTACAGCCAAATTTGATATGAACAATTCTTGTGTATCAACAGTGGGTCTACCATCTGCTGCAGTTGCTATACTATTGGCTATTGTTAATGTTTTTGGTCCTACAGTATTTCTCAAATAAACTTTAGTGTTTTCTGCTAAACCATGTACTTCTTGTGTAGTAACACTAATTGTACTATTTGCTGCCGCATCAGTTACCGCACCATTTGCAATACTTACAGCCAAAGTAGAACCTTCAAAAAATTTACCTGCTGTAATTGTTGTATAACTACCACTAATATCACCAGAAGTTGGAGAAGCAACGTCTGATTCAAAGAAAAAGTTTAATGTATCTGGAACACTAGTAACAATAAAAAATCCTTCAGCGGTATAATTTGACATACCATTAACTGCAATAGGATCACCAATATTCAAACCATGGGGTATAGTAGTTGTAACCTTAATTGCTTTACTTCCAGTAACTGCCATAGCTGAAGTAATTCCATCTATAGGAGTATCACCTGAATTACTATAAATTGTTGGTATGTTTGCGATTTGTTGAGTAGTTTCCCATTTAGTTCCTTGTAACCCATATTCAAAGTCAGTATCAATTAGGTTCTGGGGATCTGAAATTCTTAATTTACCAACAGGATCAATTAAATCTTCCGCAGGAGTAATTTCTGTAGATGCTTCATCAACAAAAACTTGCAAATGATCTGTCGAAGACATTGAAGTACAATCTTGTGTAAGATTCAATGTTGTTGTATTGTTTGCCGAATAGTAATAACAACCACTAAAACCAGAAGTCGCATCAGCAAAATTGTATATAATTTTATTGTCTTCTACATTTGTAATTAGTAAAAACTTTTCTTTAGCGTAATTACCTTTAATATTAATAGAACTTTCGGGTGCATTAAAATCATATCCACCTACTAGTAACTTCTTTGCCATTATCCTCCTAGTGCAATAGCCATCGCTTCGACCATCATTGGTGCTTTCTTAAATTTCTTTGTAGTATCATCATATTTCAAAGCATCTCCGTTAGTAATACCAGTTGGATCAACATCGTCCATTCCTAGTATTTTAACTTCTCCACTGCCTTTGGATGACGCAGCAACATCTGATATTCTTGAATCCATCGCAATTTTTTGTTCATTTAATTTTAATTCTAATTTATCCAATTTGTCACCCACTGTATCTAGAATGACTTCTTCAGAAATAGTAACTTCATTCTTTTGACCAACCAATTCTCTCACAGAATGTAATTCTTTTTGGAGTTCTCTTACAACGTGAGACATTTTAGCATTTTCATTTACTTGCTTTTGTCTATCAATCGACCATTGACGTAAACTATTCAACACTTCGTGCAAAGTTTCAAGTTCTATAGTATTCTCAACGAATTCAGTATTCGATTGTTGAATGCTCTTTATAGATTCTTCAATTGAATTAACTGAAGGCAATTGTTTATTAGTTTTAACAACAGGTTCAATAACTTCTTCTTTCAATTGAATTGGAGTAGAAGATTTTTTGACCTGAGGTTGAGGGGTCACAACCTCTTGTATTCTTGATTTAACTTTGCGTTTAACGTGTTTTTGTTTTAATTGTTCTAAAAGCATCACTTTCCTAACATTGATAGTCCAGCTTTTAATCCTTTAATCAAGTAATATTTTCCCAACTTAACATCTGCGACTTTTGTTTTAGTCCCTTCAATACTTTTTTTATTTGCTAAGTATTGTCTCATCACTTTCATGTTAGGATTTGCAGCTTTTGGAATTTTCATTGTATCATCCCAATTAGTATATTCTAATTGTGAACCACCTTTCAATGAAATTATATATTCAACCCTACCTTGTCCATGATCCCAATGTACAACATCTGTTACTGGAATTTTTAATTGTTGTGCGAATTGTTTAATATTTGCTGTTCCTTGATTAGCAATATTAGCTTCCTTTAAAATACCTTTAGAAGCCTCAACAATTCCATCAGTTTTATGAAAAGGATTTGGATCAAAGTCTTCAACATATTTGTTTAATTCATACTTACCATTTGACATTCCATGAACTTGTATCTGTAATCTTTTTCTTGCTGGTTTACCATCTTTATGCAAATCAATTTTTTTCATTACTGTTTTGCCTGATGATGGTTTTCTTTGACCGAATGTGACTTCCGAATCATACGAATCTTGATCAACATCAAATCCATGAACTTTTTTTGTATGATCAACAGCATGCTGAATAGCGCTAGAATAAGTATCATGGTAGATTTGATATTCATGTTTACTTTTTCTTTTAGCTTCATTAACAACTTTGATCGCATCATCAATTGAAATGTCCTTTTCTGAAAGGACTTCTTGTTTTTCATTTGTTTCAGGTCTTGTTTCTGGAACTTCAACAGTAGTTGTTACTTCTGGTTGTTCTTCAGGTTGACCTTGTACAACTCTTAAAATTGCATCATTTAAGTTTTTATACTTAGAATTATCTTCAAACCACATAATAGACTCCTTGGTAAATATTTCATACTATTCTATTTAGTTGAAGTTAAAACTCCCAAAATCTTTCTTTTGAAATTTATTATCAGTGGCTTTGTCAAATGCAGGAGTATCATCATATGCGTCCGTTTTCTTTACTTTTTTGCCACCATCAACAACATCATTGATACCAGCTTGGGCGGTTTCTTCAAGATCAAATAGTCTCATCTTTTTTCTATCCACTCCAATCATAAACCTTTTATTAAAAGTAGGATCACTATAACGATTTTTAAGTTGCTTAACTAACAGTTGGCCCAATTCCTCAAGTTCTTCTGTAGATATAATAGCAAACATAAAATCTGCGGTGGCGGGCAAACCAAAAGATTCAGATGTATCTTCTAATCCAATGTCTGTAGAAGTAAATCCACCTCTTGTAGTTTGTGTAGCGGAAACTACAGGTACATTATATTCAACCGCAAGGCCTCTCAATTCCTCAGCAATTGATTTAATATAAGTATATGAATTAACATATGCACCTGCTTTAATTCTAGAAGACATACAAATATTCAAATAATCAATGAATATAATGTCTGGTCTAAAATCTCTCTTTAATGAAAGTTCATTTAGTAAACTTCTAAAATGTTGTGTACCTGCTGAAGCAGTGGGATATTCTTTAATAATTAATTTACCTTTAGCTTTGTCTTTTAATTTTTGTACTTTAGAATCAAAAACTTCTTTAGGTAATTCTTGTATATCATCAATAGAAACATTTAAAAGATTGGCATCAATTCTCATTGCAATCTTTTCTTCAGCCATTTCCATGGTCACATATAAAACATTCTTTCCTTCATTCAAACAATTTGCAGCAACATGACACATGAACAATGATTTACCTACACCAGTACCAGCCAATGCAATATTTAATGTTTTATTTGGTAAACCACCTTTAGTTATCTTATTAAAATAATCTAAATCAAATGGGATTCTTTCTTCGACCTTATGGTAGAAATCATAACGCTGATCACTATTATCAATGTAATCATGACCAATATTGGGGTCAAAAGTAACACCCAAAGCATCTGTAAGAATCTCAGGAATAGATCCTTTAGTTTTATCAGTTTTGTTCCCAGGGCTGATAATATTAACGCTCTCCATAATCGCATTATATAATGCTCTATCTTGGCAAAAGGTTTCAGTAGTATTAAGTAACCAATCCATATCAGATTCTTCATCTTTATTTTCCTCTAAGAATCCTAGTAGTTTGATACATTTTTCAAAATCATCTTCATGTAATCCTGTCGCTTCATTAAGATTAATTGTTAATGCTTCTCTGGTAGGTAAATTGTTATATGTTGAAACAAAACTATTAACATATTCAAATAAAACCTTTTCAGATCTATCTTCAAAATATTCTGGTTGTAAATAAGGAAGAACCTTACGAGTGTAAGATTCGTTATAGATAATATTTTTTAAAATTAGATGTTCTACTCTATCCATTGTTCTCCATGTTTAAGTTTATTATTATTGTAACACAAAGAATATTCAATGTCAAGGCATTTGAAATAAAGCTTTTACCCAATGTTGAGGTTTATTTCTAGCGAAGACAACCCAACCAAAATAATTAGGTTTTCTATTTCTAAAGTATTCATTTGTAAATTCATCCATTGACCCACCAGTTGTCAAAACATCGTCACATATAAGATATGGGTCTTCATCATGATTACCCGTGGCATATTCATTCAAGTGTCTGCCTAGTTCAACACCACCTCTTGGTATACCGATAGCGGCACAAAAAGGTCGTGTCTCATGTTCCATGATCATTCTCGCAATACACTTCCATTCATTAGGAAATATTGCATCACATTCGATCTTCCAATGCAACTCACCACCAGAATGACCAATGAAGTCTTCTTCTACAAACAAATAGTTTTCTCTCACATGAAATCCCATTATATCATCCCCCAATCATTTTCAATTTTGTCCATCTTTTTTGCAAGGTCATATCTATTTTTTCTTAATTCTCTAGCAAGTCTCATTGATGCTTCATACAAATCATAAGAACTATTTGCCAATGATATTAATTCTGTTTCTGTCATGTTATCTAAATCAATCTCTATTATATCATATTTATTTGGTTTAAATTTAAACACTATGGCAATCCTCGTTCTCTATAATGAAAAAATGATTCTGAATTATATGATTTATCGCAGATGTACATATCAAAATGAGGTTTGTTACCTACTTGCAAATCATGATACTTTACACCCCATTCTAGAAATTGTTGCTTTGTTAATTCTGTATAATCATCACCGCTTTTACAACCTCTTGCAGTCCAATATACTATTTCATGCCCATCATCATATAAAGAGTTAATGTGAGCAATTCTATCAGGATATGGTTTTACATCACTATATGCAATTGATATGTCTTGATCTCTTAAATCATCTCTATTCTGACATATTGTACCATCAACATCAACATAAATTATTTTTTTCTTTTTTAATTTCATAAACTGCCTTTTATTTTCACTAAAACTTCATTGGGGTTTTTTGCTTCTGTTACAGTTCTACCAAGAATTATTGTACTCGCACCTTCATCTTTTGCTTCTTTAGGTGATCCTGTACGTGTTTGTCCTGATGTTTCTTTCTCAAATACTATACCAGGACAGATATATCGAAATGACATCGGCCCAGATAGATCGAGTGATTTAATCGTTCTCAATTCTGTCACAGGACATACAAGATCTTGAAAATTACTATTTCTAAGTTTAGCCATGCATTGTGACCAAACATTATATGATATATCTCTCAGTATTCCACGTTCTGCTTCAGGACTCCATGATGTGAGTGATACAACACCAACTAACTTTATTTGATCTGATAGTTTTTTAAGTCTGTCAAATACATCATAACTATTGTGAGCATTGATTGACACCATCGTGCCACCGCGGTCTATGATCTTTTTGACTACTGTTTCAACTGTATTAGGTGTATCCCATAACTTAAAATCAACAAACAGTTCTTTCTTCCAACTATCTGGCCATGCTACAATTTCATCCCATAGTAAATGATTTATCTTAAAACCATCAACATAGTCTTTGATTCTTTCTGCTAATTCTAATGATTTTTTTGTTTCAAGTGATACAAGAATTTTCATAACATTCCATAACTATCCCATGTTGCGATTATATAATAAGTGCTATAGATGCACAATGAATGAAACAGAAACATTGAAAGTGTCATTAGAATAAAACTGAAATAGATTCATCGTGATGTACTCTACGAATTGCTTCTGCGAATAGTTTACCAACTGAAATTAATTTTACTTTTTGATTATCATATTGAGGAATAGAATCAGTGATAGTCAGCCCAGCCATACTGGATGAGTTGATTTTCTCCATCCCTCCGTTGCTTAATACGCCATGTGTTATATATGCTCGCACTTCTTCCGCACCAACCTTCAACAGAGCTTCTGCCGCTTTTACGAGTGTTCCACCTGTGTCCACTATATCGTCTACTATTATACATTGTTTCCCCTTTACTTTACCGATTACATTCATTGCTTCACTCTCATTCGCTTTATCTCTGCGTTTGTCTATGATAGCAATGTCTAAATTAAGATCTTTTGCCATAGATCTTGCTCTTGGAACACCACCTGCATCAGGTGACACAATTAATGCATTTCCTCCACTAACCATTGGGTGTTTCTTTAAATCTTTTACGAATAAAGGTTTAGATCTTAAATCATCAACGGGTATATCAAAAAATCCTTGTATTTGTCCTGCATGTAAATCCATTGTAAGGACTCTATCTACTCCTGCTGTTTGTAATATATTAGCACACAATTTAGCAGATATGGGTGTTCTGGCAGAAGGTTTTCTATCTTGTCTTGCATAACCATAGTAAGGCATGACTGCTGTAATTCTACCCGCACTCGCACGTTTACAAGCATCAACCACAATTAACAATTCCATTAGATTATCATTTGCTGGATTACAAGTACTTTGTATAATAAAAACATCTTCACCACGAATATTTTCATGTATCTCACAAAAGATTTCACCATCAGCGAACCTTGTTAATTTCATTTCTGTTAATGCAATTCCTGCATAATTAGATATATGATTTGCTAATAATTTATTAGAATTTCCTGCTAGTAATTTCATAATAACCTTTCTAGATATATGTGGTTTTACATAGCATCAGGACCTCTCACATCAATTTCTGCTATTGTATTTTTTTTATGACTCGGTTCTTTTACAAACTCAATTTTTTCCCATTTTTCTACACGATCTTTTAAAAGAAGACAAGTCATCCATTGTTCTTCGTCTTTGTAAATACAAGTATCTCTGTCAAGTGATACTTCTTGAATTGTTCCTCCACCATCATCGTCATGTCTCCACCCAAAGTGATATGGTGGATCAACTCTAAGCTTCATTAAATTTTCTCACATACTCAGTTACAATTTTATATTTTTTCTCTACGTCTGACATTTCTTCACCATCTCTGAATGATTGTTTGTCAAGTTGTCTTTTCGGATCACCATACGGCCATATTCTCCAACTGTCATTATCGATCACATCTGCAATTACTAATTCATCTTGTAAAGTATATCCTACCTCAATTTTTAAATCAATTAGATTAACATTAAACTTTTTCCATGCTTTCTCTAATAACTCAAAACATGGAATCATTAATTTTTCTTTTATGTAAGTTAAAGTATCGTCATCTACCAAAGGTAATATATCAAAGATTGGATCTGATTTTATTCTCACATCTTTTGCAGAGTACAAATACCATTTATGAATATCTGGTTCAATAACAGGATCAGTGTAAACAGTATGAGTCCATTCTCCATCTCTCATATAGAGTTCTCTTGCTCGTTCCTCTGGCATCATTCTTGTAGTTGGCATCAATCCATGAGGATTATCACAATGTTCTACAGGTGGTACAATTGCATACTTATGAAAGAATTCTAGTTTTAACGGAATAAATTTATCTGAAGAACTTTTATGCGGAAATCTTTTAATATAACTGCCATATGGTTGTCTACGTATTACACATTCTAATGGTAACATTTTACAATTCTTTGCAACAAAAACATTAGGTTCTTCATCATCGCTATGAAATGCATTTGGAATATTATTTTTTGTAAGAAATTTAAATATTGATACAACTTGTTTTGTTTTGTCAACTCCTAAAGGAGTTTCTTGTTTCATTGCGGCATCGTTTGCAGTTAATGAATCTTTAGTTGTAATTTTTACAAGTTCTGAATCATGAATACTTCCAGTAACTGGTTCTATTCTTTTTGTTTTACCTTCAGTTAGGTTAGGTTTACCGACACCTTTTCTAGCACGACCGCCTCTCGTTACGTCTTTAGTTTCTTCTGTCATAACCATGGCATTTGTTTATATCTATGTGCTTTAAAACAACTGTTATGTTCACCAGTAATAAAATTATTTAGAGGCTCAGGATATTCTGCAAAATCTGGTATGACATACTCCCATACTGTTTCTTGAGTAATTCCATTTATTTCAAATAATCTACCAAAAGCACTTTCACATATAAACACGTTTCCATTCCATAATTTTTGAACACTACCCATGTATGGAGAAAAGAAAGAAGGTGGCATGTCATCCATATATGACCATACTAATTTTTTAGTTTCTAAATCATATTCTACAATTCTAGAATGATGAATAGAAGATGGTCTAATATTTCCATTATCAAAACACATCAAACCTTTGTCTGTTATGGTAGGACAATGTTGTTGTGCAACTAATGGATATTTCAATTCCCATACTACTTTTTTTGTAGTTTTATCAACTGCAATAATTCCTGATGTTGTTCTTAAACTTAGATAAATTAAATTTCCATGTTGATGAACTCCATTGATCATTGGCCAATGAAGTCTTTCTTTATAATTGTCACTATTAAAACATTCATGTATTGGATAATCTTCTATTGATAAATGTTCCCACGCATTCCATTCCCAAACAACTTCACCATCTCTATTTACTTCTCGAATAGTATCAGAAAAAGGTCTTTGTTGAAATTCTAATGGTACTTTAGAATTAAAAAGTCCTTTACCACTTTTTACTGGAATTGGTGATGCAACTGTATAAAGTATATTGCCATTGTCTAACCATTGTACATCGTGGTGATGATACGAATCTTCATGATCCCAAATAACATCTCCGCTTGGTGTAACTTCCATAAACCATCCACCATGCCAAAGTTCAAATGCAGGATATAAATCGGGAAATGCTTTCATACATCCAGAATAACCCAAATTACCATTTGGTAATATAACCGCATCTCTGCCTGGTCTTGTTGGAAGATTCCATTCATGAACTACTTGACCCATTATGTTAAGTAATACAACCTTACCATTTCCAGTTTGTGGTGCGTATAAAGTATAACCTCCTGCGGACTCAGGTTCATTTAAAGTTAATCCTAATTTTCTTCTTTTTAATGTTGTCATGCTATTTCACTTTCATGCCATTTCCTTAAAAGAAAATGACCCAATGTTGTAACTGTCATAAAAAATGTAAAACCCATGATTGTTGCTGATGCAATAAGAGCCATTACTAATGCAGTTTCCATTTCAGCTTGAGCATAAATTATCTGAACACCCAATCCACCATCTTCACTACCTGACCCAATTATAAACTCTCCTACAATTGCACCAATTACAGAAAGTCCTGCTGATATTCGTAATCCCGCTATAATGTTTGGTATTGCTGCGGGTAATCTTAATTTATAGAATGCTACTAATCTTGACTTATTATGTAATTGAAATAGTTCTACTAAATTTATAGATGTCGACTTTAAACCTAATAGAGTATTATTAATAATAGGAAAAAGTGATATAATAAAACTAACAATAATTACTGACTTCATTTCAAAACCAAACCATAATACTATTAACGGTGCAACTGCAACAACCGGTACTGTTTGTAAAAGAATAGCATATGGATAAAAACTACGTTCTAGTATTTTAGACTGACTCATAATTGCTGCAACTGATATACCAATAATTATTGCAGACAAATATCCTGTTAATGCTTCTTGTATTGTTAAACTTGCACCAATTAAAACTATTTCAATGTCATTAACAAATGCTTCTGCTACTGCCATTGGTCCAGGTAACATAAATGGTAAATTATAAACTTGTGCTGCTACAGACCAAATGAATAAAAATAAAATTAAAACCAGTATAGGCGGTATTATATTTTTCATTGAACTCCACCAATAAAGACTTGAAAGTTTGATCCAAAAGAAATCACACAAGTTGATTTATATGATGGATGATACTCTATTATTGTATATGTTCCTGTTGCTGCATTAACATACATATCCATTCTTAATCCAACAGGATTTTTTGCTAATCCAGTTTCACTTCTTATCTTTGTATGTTGTGTTGCTTTAAATATTAATTCTTCTTCTTTAGCATTAATTGCTATAAATGTTTCTTCTGGTGTACCACACATTATTGGTTTGTCATTCCACTCACCGGCTTGCGTAGTAGTATATAATGCCATACATAA
>CEUP01006203.1_pt1 | contig 46529 bp, 26 predicted proteins | sample 531371 | NCBI WGS metagenome assembly CEUP01 (sample SAMEA2622738, study PRJEB7988) | marine metagenome | biome: marine biome (ENVO:00000447); feature: marine epipelagic mixed layer (ENVO:xxxxxxxxx); material: "saline water (ENVO:00002010), including plankton (ENVO:xxxxxxxx)" | depth 150 m
ATATATTAAGTTAGGGCCGAAGTGTGGAGTAGGTGGACCTGGAAGAATTGTTTCAACACCATCATGGGAGGAAGATTCCTATTGACAATTGCTAAATAAACTGATAAAATTGAATTGAGGTTAACCAAGCAATTATGGCAAAAGGATTTACTGTTAAGACAGTTGCACCAAAGAAGAAAGCACCCGATTGGGATATTGATGCAATTAAACAGAGAATGAAAGGAAAGGCAATAGTATTCTGCTTACCAGGTAGAGGTTGTTCTTATATCTTTCTAAAGAATTTCGTGCAATTATGTTTTGACATGGTTCAGAATGGAATGAGTATTCAGATATCACAAGATTACTCTTCTATGGTGAACTTTGCACGTTGTAAGGTATTGGGTGCAAATGTTCTTCGTGGCCCTAAGCAAGTACCTTGGGATGGAAAACTCAAGTATGACTACCAATTATGGATTGACTCAGACATCGTGTTTGATACCAATAAGTTTTGGCAATTATGCGACCTTGCAGTTCCAGCAGATGTAGTAGGAGAAGATGGTAAGTGGGATGAGTCGAAGGAAAGAGGTATTACTGCTGGTTGGTATGCTACTGAAGACGGTCAGACTACATCTATCGCACACTGGTTAGAAGAAGATGACTTCCGTAAGAATGGGGGAGTTATGAATCACGAGACTGTCGAGTCTATGAGTAAGCGTAAGAAACCATTTACTTGTGATTACACTGGTTTTGGTTGGGTATTAATTAAGAATGGTGTCTTCGAGAACCTTGAATATCCTTGGTTCGCTCCGAAGATGCAGATCTTTGAGTCTGGTGATGTTCAAGACATGTGTGGTGAGGATGTCTCATTCTGTCTTGATGCAAAGGACAACGGTGAAGAGATCTGGTGTGACCCTCGTATACGTGTTGGTCACGAAAAAACTCGTGTTATTTAATGGAGAACTTTTAAATGCCTGTAAAAACTAAGATGGGAGGGTTTGGTACTGGAGATTATATCCAAGCAATCCCTAAAAAAACTCGTCAAGGCCGCTCGGCTCGAACGAAATTAGCCGCAACTTCTCGCAATGGTGCCAAAAAGAAGTATAGAGGTCAAGGAAAATGACCTCTTCATCTGTCGATAGAATAGCGGATGCTCTCGAAAGAATTGCTAACATCTTAGAGAGTGGTGCTCATATTAGTATTGATCATGGTCACATTGAACATATAGATCATGTAGACCATGCTCATATTGATGATATTGGCGAAATTCATGGCGATGTCGTCACTCACCCTAAAAATTTCTAATCATGCCTAAAGAAAAAGTACATGTTCCTGTTGTGGAACCAAAATCAACACCATTTTTAGAATATGTAGAGCTTGGTAGGACGGTTACACCGAATCCTGTCTTCAAAAGAGACGAAATTCACGTTAATATGAAGAAAATTTGTCGAGGAAACCCTTCAGAAACGTTTGATACCGAACAAACATGGGATTATAGTGTTCCTTGGAGTGAAAAAGAGAAAAATGTAGAGAATTTATACCATCAAGAGAAGGTTGTTAAAGAAAAAGCAGAAGTGAAGGTGCAAAAATGAAGCAAAATACAATAAAATTCACTATAAGACAAGATGGCACCGTAACTGAAGAGGTTATTGGTGCCATTGGACAAGAATGTGAGCATCTTACACGTTCAATTGACGATAAATTAGGTAAAGTGACACAAAAATTATACAAACCTCAATATTATAACCCTAACACAACTAAAAACGAGGAAAATGTCCCACTTCACGACAATCAAAACGGAAATTAGGCACAAAGAACCTCTAATTGAGGCACTTGTACTTCTTCAATATGATGTACAAGAGAATCAAAAGCTAAAGGTTAGTGGTGCTCATGGTAAAAATCATGAAATTGTCAATGCAGACCTTGCAATTTCTAAAGATATAGGTTTTAGACTTAATTCTAACACAAATTCTTATGAATTGGTAACAGATTTACAAACTTGGAAAGAAAATGTACCAGTAGAAAGGTTTATAGATAAGGTAAATCAACAATATGCCCGAATGCTCATTCATTCTACCGTAAAAGAGGATGGATATGAGGTTCAGGAAGAGTGGGAAATGGACGATGGTTCCATTGAATTAACCGTTACCTGTTGGACACCATGAAATGCTGGCACTGCAACTCTGAACTCATCTGGGGTGGGGATCAGGACTTATCAGAAGACCTTTTAGAGGAAAATGTAGTCTATGATATGGTTACATATCTGACTTGTTCCTCATGTGAGTCAGCTGTAGAGGTTTATCGCAAGAAACAACCCAAAGAAAAACTGTTAGAAGTAGTGCCATATGAGGAGGAAGAAGGAATTGTGCATGATTCGGAAGGTTGTTGACTAAATAAGTTATAATTCTTTTTAAAAAAGAAAAAAATGGAAAAAAAGATGCTTCGGGAGATCTCGAACGATAAACTGACTCCAAAAAAGTCAGATTTTGTCGTGGAAACAGAGATTTATGAGAAAAATGAAGATGATGGATTAGACTATGATAGTGATTATGCTGTTTTAACAGAATTTTAGTCATAAATCCCTAATAAATAAAATATAATTGCCCTATTCTAGTGCCTGTAGAAAGAGTTAGTAGAAGTTTTAAAGATTTAAGCATGTCATTTAAGGTAAACCCTCTAAATGACGACTTAATCCCGTTGAAAAACGAAGCCGCTATTGCTCGTTCTATTAGAAACATAGTATTTACGTCTCCTGGAGAAAAAATCTTTAATCCTGAGTTTGGATCAGAAATTTCAAAAGTATTATTTGAAAATATTGATGAAATATCTGCAATTAGTATTAAAGACGAAATTGAAACATCAATTCGTAATTATGAACCCAGAGTTAATTTAGAAGAGGTTGATATTGAACCAAATTATGATAATAACCAATTTGACGTAAGAATTAATTATAGAATCGTTGGAATTGATGTTCCACCCCAACAATTAGAATTCGTCTTGTTACCGTCACGATAAATGGCTCTATTAAATTTCACCAATCTTGATTTTGACCAAATTAAGGTCTCAATCATAGATTATTTAAAATCTAACTCCGATTTTACGGATTATGACTTTGAAGGGTCTAATTTGTCTACGATTGTTGATGTATTAGCATATAACACTTATATTAGTTCATATAATGCCAATATGGTGTCTAATGAGTGCTTTATTGATAGTGCAACATTGAGAGAAAACGTAGTTGCACTTGCAAGAAATATTGGATATACACCCAGATCAAGAAAATCATCAAGAACTAAGATTAATTTCTATCTTGATTGTAGAAATATTGGTAATACTCCATCATCAATAACTTTAAAGAAAGGCCCTGTAGCAAGTTCTGGCAATCAATTTGGAAATCAATCTTATGTTTTTAGTATAACTGAAGACATAACAGTTGCTATTAAAGATGGTTTTGCTGAATTTTTTGGTGTAGAAGTGTATGAAGGAACGGTTGTTGAACAAAATTATAGAGTTACTCCAACAACTATCGGACAAAGATTCATTTTAGAAAATCCAGGAATTGATTTAGATACTTTAAAAGTTACAGTAGGTTCTCAAGGTATAAAATATTCAAAACAGGATGATTTATTTAATCCAGTAACTGGAAAAACCATTGATGGTGATTCAAAAATCTATTTTGTGCAAGAAATTGCTGATGAAAGATATGAAATGATCTTTGGTGATGGTATTTTTGGTAGAAACTTACAGAATGGTGAGGTAATTACTGCAACATATATTACTACTAATGCGGATGCTGCGAATGGAGTAAAAGATTTTGCATTTAGTGGTAGATTAACATATATTCAAAATGGTGTTGTTAATAATGTTACTAGTGGTTTTTCATTAGTAACAGCTGATACTCCTTCATCAGGCGGTGAACCTATTGAAAGTGTTGATTCTGTTAGAAAGTTTGCACCTCAAATGTATGCAACACAGAATAGAGCATTAACAGCAAATGACTATGAGATTTTAATTCCAAATAAAATTTATCCAGAAACAGAGTCTATTTCTGTATTTGGTGGAGAAGAAATGATTCCACCTCAATTTGGAAAGGTTTTTATTAGTATTAAACCAAGAACTGGTGATTATGTTTCAAATGCAGTTAAACAAAACATTAAAAGGGATCTTAAGAGGTATGCTGTTGCAGGAATTGTTCCTGAAATTCTAGATCTTAAATATTTGTTCTTAGAAACGGATAGTAAAGTATATTATAATACAGGAGCAGCACCAAATGCAGCTGCAGTATCCACTATTGTTCAAAATAATATCAATAAGTACGCTGAATCAAGTGAGTTAAATAGATATGGTGCAAGGTTCAAATATAGTAAATTGTTAAAGGTTATTGATCAAGGTCATCAATCTATTACATCAAATATTACTACTATTCAGATGAGAAGGGATTTGAGAGTGGCATTGAATCAATTTGCAGAATATGCAATTGATTTTGGTAATTCTTTCCATATTTCTTCCATGAAGGGTTATAACATTAGAACTAGTCCTTTTAAAGTAGCCGATATTAATGAAAAAGTTTACTTATATGACTTACCTTATAGTGATAAGAAAACTGGAACTATCAATATGTTCTCCTTATCTTCTGAAGATGGTACAACTCCTATATTAAGAAGAAGGAATGTTGGAATTATTAACTATCAAAAAGGTCGTATTACATTAAATCCTATTAATATTGTATCTGGAAAAGAAAAAGCTGGTCAACAAGTTCTAGAAATATCAGTTTATCCAGAGTCGAATGATGTTATTGGATTGCAGGATCTTTATTTACAACTAGATAGTAGTACTGTAGAAATGGTTGTTGATGAAATTAGTTCTGGACTTGACCCATCAGGATCAAATTACGTAGTTACCCCTAGTTACAGCACTGGAGTTCTTGTAAGAAGTTAGAAATGCTCGATTCAAAAAAGATACCATTTAGTAAGATTGTAAAGAGTCAATTACCTGCCTATGTTAGGGAGGAATTTCCTCTTATTGGTGAATTTTTGTCTCAATATTATTTTGGACAAGAAGTTCAAGGTGGTGTTCTTGATTTAATTGAAAATATCGATCAGTATTTAAAATTATCTGAAAATGGTTTAAATGTTCAACATTCAGTTTTAGATAAAGATATTGATGAAGTTGGTACAGATATATTTTTATATGCACGGGGAGGTATAGATTGGGATCAAAGACCTGATGTTGATTATTCTTTCGGTAATATTGGATTCCCAGATACTTGGGGATTGGTTAGAATAGATGATGAGATTATTGCATATGAGAATAAAACTGGATTTAATCAATTAAATAATTGTAAAAGAGGATTTAGTGGAATAACATCTTATGAAAATATAGAAGATCCAGAGAATTTAGTATTTTCTTCAACTAGTGCAACTTCTCATAAAAAAGGTGCTAAGGTAGAAAATTTAAGTGTTTTATTCTTAGAAGAGTTTTTAAAGAAAATTCGTGTTCAATTGGCTCCAAGATTGGAAGGAGTTAATTTTGATGATAAATTAAGAGTACAGTTCCTTAGACAAACAAAAGATCTTTATGCATCTAGAGGAACTGACGAATCATTTAGTATTTTATTTAAAGCATTATATAATGAAGAAGTTAATATTATAAGACCAAAAGAATTCCTAATTTCTCCGTCTAATGCTAATTGGAAAAGAACTAGAGATCTTATTGTAGAACCATTATTAGGTGATCCAGAAGAATTGCTTAATAAGACTCTCTTTCAAGATTCATATGAAAATATTAGTGAGGCATATGCACCAGTATCTAATATTGAAAAGATTAATGTTGGTATTTTAACTAACACTTTTTATAGAATTAGTATTGATGGATCATATACACAGAATTTTGAAGGTTCTAGTGAGGCTTTATATGGTAAATTTACACCTCATGCAAGAACTAAAGTTATTGGGAATGTTAGTGGACAAACACAGGGTAAAGTTAGTGTTGGTCAAACTATTGTAGATGTAGATTCGACAGTTGGTTTTCCTACATCAGGAACATTTGAAGTTATATACAAAGATGGGTCTGTTGGTGTTTGTAGTTATAGGAATAAAAATCTAACTCAATTTACAGAAGTTGCTTTTGTAAAAAATCCATTGATATTTGATCCTAGACCTACAAGAGGTGTAGAAAAAGATATTTCTGATGGTGCTTACTTACAACAGAATACTTATGCTTATTCTAGTGGTATTGGTAGTGATACTGCAATCAGAGTTAAAATTAGATCTGTTTTAAATGAATTAGAGATACCAGAATATACTGCAAGACAAACTGTTGGTGCAAAAGCTAAAATCAAATCTTTAGGTAAAATTGGAACTAATTTTAAACAAAATAATTGGTTCTTTAATACTGCCCAATCATATGATGTAAAAACAATTACTCTTGTTGATAATATAAACAAGACATATAGAGTAACTACTAAAGATTCTGCTATTCTAAGAACAGGTGATTATGTAAAATTAACTGATATTGATAATGTTCAATTAGATGGTAGATTCCTTGTAACTGATGTTTTTAATAACACAAGTTTTCTAATTCGTGGTCAAGGACTTACTGATCTTTCTATTATTGGTAAGGTGACTAGAGAAATATCTAAGGTTGATTCGGATTTGCATAGTAATTTAAATAACTATACAGCTAACGTTCAAAATACCTATATTGATGGTAATGATGTTTTAATTGCATCAAATTCATTACCTTCTGTATCTTTATTTGGAACAAATTTAAAATTAAATCCAAAAACTCAAAAAGTAGTATTTTCTGGTGTAGTTGTAAAAGGACAGGAAGAATTACAAATAACAAGTGGAATTGATCATAATTTCTTTACTGGTGATGCTGTTTATTATACTCCAGAAAAGCGTATTGATATATCACCAAGAGCAACTGGAAAAGATCCATATACTTTAGATTTACAATATGAATTATTTCAAAGAGTTCAAGTAGTAAGTAGTTTATTTTCTACTTTCGATTCAGGTCGTGGTATAATTGAGGGACTATCTAATGGTGGTGAAGGAATATACTTTATAAAGAGAGTAGATGCTAATAGTATTAAATTAGCAAAAAGTAGATCAAATCTTTATAATAATATTTTTGAAAAAGTATTAATAGCAACAGATGATGCAACTTTAGGAAATCAAACCTTAGAAAAATTTGAATTGCACGGTAAGTTCATAAGAAATCAAAATTTACTAAGAAAATTACAAAATCCAGTTAATGATGGACTTCATCATGAAACTCCAACTGGATTTAATGGAATGTTCATTAATGGAGTAGAAGTTAAGAATTATAAGTCTAGAGATGTTGTATATTATGGTCAAGTTAATTCTATTGAAGTAGTTTCTGGTGGAAGTGACTATGATATTATAAATCCACCCGAATTGGTAATTAATGATGGTGTAGGAGCAGGTGCAACAGGTTATTGTGCTGTTAGGGGTGAATTTAAAGAAATACGTGTGGTAGATACTGGTTTTGATTACATTGATCAACCAATTATAAAGATTACTGGTGGAAATGGGGTAGGAGCAGTAGCTAAAGCAAAATTATTAACAATTCCTCATGAATTATCAGTTAATACTACAGGAATTACATCAATAATCCCAGATTTTGCTGGTCTTGGAACAGAATCCAGTATTGGGTTTACGACTTATCATAAATTTAGAGATGCAGAAAAGATTAGATATGATACTTTTGGTAGAAAGGCATTAGTTGGACTTGACACAGGAAATTCATATTATGCTCGTGTTATAAATCCCCATACAATTAAGTTACATAAGTCAACAGGTGATGCTTTAGCTGGAATAAACACAGTATCTTTCACTGATTATGGTTCAGGAACTCATTCATTTGAATCTATCAGTGGGAAACTTATTTTAAATTCTATTGTCATTACTAATCCAGGATCTGGTTATGAAAACAAGCAAAGAACATGTGATTCAGTTGGTGTTAATACTGCTTTAAATATTATTAATATTAAAGATCATGATTATAAGAGTGGAGAAATTGTTCAATATTCTCCTGATCTTGGGTCTTCATCTGTTGCTATTGTAGGACTTTCAACTTCAACAGATTATTATGTCACAGTAGTTGATTCGCATAACTTTAAGTTATCTGCAGTTGGACTTGGAACTACTACAAAGACCTTTAATTTTGATCAAAAAATATATGAAAATCTAACTTCAACTGGTATTGGAACTCATAGTTTCAATTATAAACCAATTACTGTAGAAGTTATTGGTAATGTTGGAGTATCATCTCTTGGAGGTAAAGATTTCCATGCAATTGTTCAACCAATAGTAAGAGGACAAATAACTTCAATTCATTTAACTGAAAATGGTGTTGGATATGGTTCTTCTGAGATTTTAAATTTTGAAAGACCATGTGATATTAATGTAAACACTGGAAGAAATGCTGAAGCTAATGCAGTTATTCATAAAGGAGAACTTGTAGATGTATTTGTTGGAGCTGCTGGAACTGACTTTAATTCTCCACCAGCAATCTCAGTTACGGGTATTGGAACAGGAGCAGAATTAACTCCAATACTAGAAAATGGTAGACTTTCTTCAGTAAAAGTTAATTCTAAGGGTATTGGATATGGAGTTTCTACTACAACCTTAAGGGTGACTGCATCTGGAATAGGGGCTAAGTTTCAACCAGTTATGCAAACTTGGAGAGTAAACGATTTTAAAAAGAATGAGAAGAATATAACTGAAGATGATATTTTTATTGATACTTCACTTAATCAAAATAAAGAATTGCAATGTTCATATGTATATGCACCAAGAAGTTTAAGACAGGTTGTTTATGCTACTGATAGTGAAGGTAATACTGTATATGGTAAATCAGATTTAGTATATTTAAATGGTGCAGAAACAGATACTCAATACCATTCTCCAATTATTGGTTGGGCTTATGATGGTAATCCAATTTATGGTCCATATGGATATTCTGAGAAATCTGGTGGAGTAGTTACACAACTTAAATCTGGATATAAAATTGAATTAAAGAAAAATAGACCTTCTACTGGTATTTTTCCTCCAGAGTATTTTGTTGAAGATTTTGTTTGGAACAATTCCACTGATGATGCTGTTCTTGATGTTCATAATGGAAGATTCTGCATAACACCAGAATTTCCTAATGGTACATATGCATATTTTGCAACTATTGATTCTACTCCTACTTCTGATGGCGTATTTAAGAGTTTTAAGAGACCAAAATTCCCATATTTAATAGGTGATTCATTTAAATCCAAACCAATTGCGTTTAACTATAAAACAACTTCTGATCAGAATTATGTAGATTTAAATAAGACAAATTGGATTAGAAATACTTATCCATATGCTCTTGATAAGAAAAATAGTGGTTATGATTACGTCTTACAGTCTAATTCATATGTCGAACAGGATTCTATAATCAAATCAGTTCAGAGGGGGTCTGTAGACGCTGTAGGCATCCTTACAGGCGGTTCAAATTATAAGGTTAATGATAATATTGTTTTCCAAGATGAAAATCCAAATTCTTATCCAGCAAGAGCTAAAGTTACTAGAGTTCTTGGTGCAGGTGTATCTTCAATTTATACAGAAACTACTGAGTTAGTAGATGTTGATTTTTATCCTATGAAAGGTGATGGTAGATTCCTTGGAATTCACACTGGACCTCATGGATTTGATAATGGTACTACAGTAATTATTTCTGGATTAACTACCACAAATACATTATTGAATGGATCATATACTATTGGGGTTTCTACAAGCATATTAACATTAAGTCAAGGAATTGGAACGGCACAAAAACATAATGCTGGTATAGTTACATATATTCCAGTAACTGGTAATCTAAGATCTCCTCTTGTAATGGTGAATGATATATTACAAATAGGTGCTGGTCAAACTCAAGAACAAGTTAAAGTTCTTGGTATTGATGTTTCTGGATCTCGATTAAAAGTATTAAGAGCATATAATGCAACATTATCTACTCCTGTTGGTATTGGTTCTATTGGTGCTGGACATACTGCGACTACTAGAATAGAAAATCTTGAAAGGAGATTTACTGTTAATGCGGGATTTAAAGGCCGTTCTTCTTCAAGACTAGAAAGAGAAATATATTTTAATCCAAAAGAATCTCTTGGTGTGGGAACTGATCGTGTAACAGATTCGGATGGTTCAGTTGGTATTGGAACTACAGTTACTATTGGTGAATCAGAACAGTTTGTTCCTATACAAACAATATATCTTCCAAATCATAAATTATTCACTGGTGATGAGATTACTTATCATACAAATAGTGGCCAATCTATCGGAATTGCCAGCAATACTAATATGGCTGGTACTATTGGTGCAATTGATGATCCTCTTACCCGTCATAAACCATTATATGTTGCTAGAATAGGTCCAGACTTAATTGGTATATCAACTGTTAGAGTTGGTCTTTCTTCTGTTGGAATTACTTCTTTGGGGGATTATGTTGGAATAGCAGAGACCAATAAGAATACTGGATTATTATATTTTGTTGGTTTTGGAACTGGTACTCATCATAGTTTTAGATTGCATAATAATCCAGATGTTATACAGGGTAAAGTAAGTAAGAATAAAGTAACTGTTTCTACTGCTACAACTCATGGATTGTATAATTATGATACAGTCTATGTTGATGTTAATCCAGGAGTTACTACAACCATTAATGTAACTTATAACAAGCATAATAGAAAATTATTAACTAATGGGTTATCTTTTGGTGGAAGTGGAATAACAACCTCAACTTCTCCTACAGGAATACCTGATTCAATTAATATTCCTGATCATAAATTGAATACTGGTCAGAAAGTTGTTTATAACTCTTCTAATCCTGTTGTTGGATTGGTGGATGAGAATCAATATTATGTTTATGTTATTGATAAAAACAGTATTAAGTTAGCTACTACTAAGTATCAAACTACCAAAGGAATTCCTACTTTTGTTGGACTTTCTAGTTCTAATGATGGTGGTACAATTTATCCTATTAACCCACCTCTTACAGTATATAAACAGTCTTCTATAGTATTTGATTTATCAGATTCTTCTTTAGGATATACTCAAAATACAACCGATTATCCTGCATTTAAATTTGAATTATATCGTGATTCTAATTATGTTGAAATTTATGAAACCAACAATACAAATGAAGAGTTTGAAGTAAAACAAACTGGTATTATTGGAGTAACTGCTAATGCTAAAGTTACAGTAACAGTTAATGATTCTACACCCCATTTACTTTACTATAGGTTAGTTCCATTAAATTTAAAAGAAAATCCTACGGTTAATAAGGAAATTGTAGTTGATGATGAAATTGATAATAATAATCAAATTGTATTTGAAAATAGTAAATATAGTGGTAAATTTAAAGTTATTTCTACTGGTGCAACTACATTTAGTTACGATCTTGGTAGAATTCCTGAAGAATCTACTTATACTGCAAGTGAAGATGGTGCTAAGATTTCATATGAAACAATTTCACCTTTTGCATATGGTTCTATTTCAAGGGTTAAATTGACGGATGGTGGAAAGGGTTATACGAAATTACCAGGAATAACAACTGTTACATCTGATGTTGGTTCTGGTGCGGTATTAACTCCTACAACTAAAACGATTGGTAAGGCTGTAAAAACAAAAATAGAAAATATTGGATTTGATTATCCTGCAGATTTAACATTAAGACCAGAAGTTAGATTCCCTCAAATATTAAAAATTGAACCTTTAACTGGATTCAAATCTATTGGTGTTACTTCTTTCGGTAGGGGATATAACCAATCACCTTCTCTAGTTGTTCTTGATGGGAGAACTAAGAAGCAAGTACAAGATATCGATCTTAGATTCTATACGAATAAGAGAAAAGTTGATATTCTTAAAAATACTAATGATCTTTCAAATACTACACCTATAATAATACCTGTTGGAAACCCAAATGGTATTAGAGTTTCAAATATAGTATTTAATGGTGATACTAATGATGTATCAGTAACATTAAAAGATGCTTATAGTACTTTAGCTACTTTCCCATTTAGACTTGGGGATAATGTTTTAGTAGAAAATGCTAGTGTTGGTATTGGTTCAACTGCTAAAGGATTTAACTCTAAAGAATATGGTTATACTAGATTTAAATTAACAGGAATTGCAACAAATCTTGGTGGTATTGGAACTGTAACTTATAATTTAGGTGGACATCTCGGTGTGGGTGAGACTCCAGGAAGATTTGATAGTACTACTTCAGATGCTTTATTAGTTCCTGAAGGATTATTTCCTCAATTTGATGTAAAATTACAAGCAAATAGATTTAGATCAGCAGATACTGTAACAGATGGTTTTAGTGAAGGAACAGTTGGTGATTGGTTGCCAGATGTAAAACTATTAACCGTAGAAAGTTCTGGTGATTTTGAAGTTGGGAAAATTCTTGTTTCTCCTGATACTGGGGATAAGGGTTTAATAAGTGATAGGGAATCTTTCGGATCTAGTTATAAATTAGATTATTATTCAATTGTTGAAAATGGATGGGAATATCTTACAGGTGTTTTAAATAATGAGCATCAAAGAATTCATGATAATGATTATTATCAGAATTTCTCATATTCTATTAAATCTAAAGTTCCTGTTCAAGAATGGGATAATATAGTTAGTTCATTAAATCATACATCTGGATTTAAGCAATTTAGTGAACTTCAAATTGAATCAACTCTTGGTCAACCTATTAGTCTTGGTTCCACATCAAAAATAACCAATAAATTGGATCTGATTGGACTTGAAAATATAAATTGCGAATATAATTTTGATTTAGTTACTGAGAATTGGTTACAGGGATCCGATATACCATTTTCTAATGAAATAATATTTAATACTCAAACACTAACTGATTATTCACAATCAGTATCTAATAGAGTTCTTACTATTGACGATTTTAGTAATGAATTTAATAGTAATCCAAGATCTACAAGATATGCAGATGTTCATAGACATAGAGCATTAGATGGTAGACTCCAGAAGTTTCTTACCTATGTAAGAGATAGATCTTTCACTGGTGAGAGGCAATTAATGTGGGTTACAGTCTATAATGACAGTGGCCGTGGTTTATCAATGCTTAACCAGTATGGTAGAGTTGAAACTACTATAGATCTTGGTTCTTTTGATTATGCTCTTGATGGTTCTGATGGAGTTTTAAGGTTCTATCCCACTAAGTATGAATTTAACAACTATAACGTCGTTACATGGGCATACAACATTGATGGAATTGGTATTGGGACAAATACCCTTGCGGCTATTGGTTCAACCACTATTGGTGTATCAACTGGTTCTTATACTGAATCTTTAGTTAGTGTTGCATCCTCTAATGTGTTAATTGCAGGAGGAAGTTCTGGAACTATTGTATCTATAGCAGGAATTGGTGCAACAGATAGAAATAATTGTAGATCTGCAAAAGTATTAGTAAGTGTTGAAACTAGTGAAGGTGATGCAGAATTTGATGAACTTAATATTATTCATGATGGTACTGAAGCATATTATGACACTTATGGTCAATTAACAATCCACTCAGCAGATGCATATTCTTCTGTAGGTGATTTAGGAACATATAGACCATATCTGGATTCAAATAACGTCTTGAAATTAGATTACTATCCTGCTGCTGGAATTACAACAGCAAGAGTTAGTACACTTACTGTTGGTATCTCCTCAGAATCCGCAGTTGGTGTTGGAACTTATGATATGTCATTTGGTTCAATTCTTGTTGAACAGAAACGAATTGATGCTACTGGTGTACCTGAGCAGGTTGGTGTGGCAACATTTACCGATCATTATGATGCTGCATATTGTGTAGTTCAAATATCGGATTTAACTAATGAAGCATATGAACTTAAGGAAGTTCTTGTAATTGATGATTGGGATGGAAGTCTTCCAGAAGAAGTTTATTATACAGAATATGGTAATGTTGTTACTGGAAATGCTCCTGTCACTGGATTGGGTACTATTGGTGCTAGAAGAACTGGTGTGGGTCAGAGTCTTACTGAAATAACATTTACTCCAAATTCTGGTATTGATATAGAAGTTAAAACCTTTATGAATGCGATGAGAATTGATGAGAATACCTCATTAATTCCTGGTGGTAGAGCACTTGGTGGAGAAGCAACATTAGACCTTGAACAAGCATCCATTACCAGTATGGAAGGTTTCTATGAAGGAACTGAGAATGCTGTTAAGAAGGCATTTGATCTAACTCATAAGGAAGATCCAATCTTTAAGAGAGAATTTGATGGATCAAGTAGTTCTATTGTTGAAGTTGATGGACTTAATTCAACATTTAGTATTCCAAATCATTTCTTTGTAACTGGTCAAGAACTTGAGTATAAACCATTAACTGGTGTTGGTACTAACTCAATTGGAATAGGAACAACAAACGTTTCTGGTATTGGTAATACTAATGTTTTGCCTCCAACTGTTTTTGCTATCAAGATAAGTGAAGATAAACTTAAACTTGCAAAATCTGCAGAAAATGCTTTAAAGAGAATTGCTGTTCCATTTGATATTACATCTGTTGGTATTACAACTCAACATTATTTGACTGCTAAAACTCCAAATACAAAGGTTATTGTAGCTATTGATAATCAAATTCAATCACCAATTGCCGATACTTCTATTACTACAACATTAGCAAAAGATCTTCTTGTTACTGAGGATGTAGTTAGGTTTAGTGGAATAACTTCATTCTATGGTGCTGATTATGTGAAGATTGATAGTGAGATAATGAAGATTCTTTCTGTTGGTATTGGCAGCACAAATACGCTTAAGGTAAGACGTAATTGGTTAGGTACTACTTTAGCAGAACATACTGTAGGTGCAACAGTAACTAAGATTAGAGGTAATTATAATATTGTTGAAAATACAATTAACTTCATTGAAGCACCTTATGGTAAGACTCCACTTTCTACTTCTACGGCAGATCCTGAATATCGAGATTGGACAGGTATTACTACATCATCAAGTTTCCAAGGAAGAGTCTTTACTCGTTCTGGTGTAGTAAACGGAACAACAGAAACTTATACGGAAAATTATCTTTATGATGATATTTCTCAACAGTTTACTGGAAAGGATAAGACATTTGAATTAAAAGCAAGTGGTTCTAATGTTTCTGGAATGAATACCATTAATGGTGTCTTTATGATTAATGGTATATTCCAGCAACCAGGTGCAAATGCAAACTATGAAATAGTAGAAGAAAGTGCAGGTATATCCAGTATTAGATTTACTGGTGCTGCAAGTTCTACTGCTGCTGATATTAATACTGCAAATGTTCCTGTTGGTGGAGTTATTGTTTCTGTTGCATCAAGTCATGGATTTAATTATCAACCACTTGTATCTGCAGGAGGAACTGCTGTTGTATCATTAGCAGGAACTATTACTTCAGTTTCTATTGGTAATAGTGGTTCTGGATATAGATCTGGTATTCAGACGGTTGCGGTTGGAATACAAACAGAAAGTGTTGGGGCAGCTGGTATTACAAGTATTGGTCTTGCTACTGTTGTTTCTGGTTTTGTTACAAGTATTACTATTAACAATCCACAAGTATTCTATAGACCAAGAGATATAAGAAATGTTGGATATAGTTCAATAACAGGATTAACTACAGTTACTACTGCTACTTCTCATGGATTGAAACTTGGTGAAGAAGTTGTATTATCTGGTATTGGATTTACTTGTAATTATGCACCTGCTGTAGGCATTCAAAGTGCAGTTTACACTAATACCACTGGTATTATGACTGTAACAACTTTATCTGCTCATGGACTAGCAACTAGTGGTAAGAGTAGTCAGGTTGTATTAACTGGTCTTGCAATGACTTGTGGATTGGGTGCAACTGTTAATCACATATATCCAAGAAATAGGGATTATGCTTATGATACTTCAATTGGAATTGCTAGTGATGGTAAAGCATATACGGTAACAGATGCTGATTATACTCCAACAACTGGTATTACAACAATCACAATTGCAGGACATGGATTCTCTAATGGTGATAAGATTAAACTTGCAGATAATTCTTTAACATTCACTTGTGCGAAAGATCAGCATACTACTGATCATTCATATCCAAGATCATCTGATCCTGTTCATGGGCAGTGGTTGGGAATCACTAGTGTAACTACAGATACTTTTGTAGTTAATGTATTAGGTATTACAACATTACCAACATCTGCTTCTACAAACACAGGAGTTCATACCTTCAAAGCAGCGACAACTAATGGATTAACTTATAATGATGGAACCATTACAGTTAATGTAACTGCTGCTAAAGGACCAAGTGCTCGTTATGATCATACATTCATAGAGGCTGCAACTGATGCATTGATAACTGGTGGTAATTACACTCATACATTTGACAGTGCAACAACTAATGGTGTAACTGTAACCAGTGTAGGAACATTTACACCAACAGATGCTACATACAATCCTTCAACTGGTGATTTAGTATTAACCATTGCTGGACATTCCTATACAACATCAAATACTGTTTCATTTGCAACAAGTTCTATAACATTTACTTGTGAGATGGATGGTAATACATCTGCCAAATCTTATCCTCGTGCAACTGATCCTGTAGCTGGAATAGCAACCGCTATTACTTCCAAAACTACAGATACTATTACTGTTAATATTGGTGCATCACCATTTGTTAAGTTTACACCAAATGGTGCAACATATGACCAGAATACTGGTGATATGACCCTTTCCATCGGATCACATAGTTTGACTGCTGGAACTTCTGTTAAAATTAATGAGGAAGGATTAACCTTTACCTGTACTAAGGATGGTAATGCAACTGAGCACAAATATCCTCGTGCAAGTGATCCATTCTATGATACTGCAATTCCTATCACTGGTGTAGCTGGAACAACAATTACACTTAATGTAGGTGCTGCATATGCTGGAGATCAGTACACACATAGGTTTGTAGGTGCTGCAACTAGTGCAATTATTGCTGGTGGTACATATTCTCATGCATTTAGATATGCAACAGAAAATGCTGTTACATCTGTTGGTAATACTCAATTTACACCAACAACAGCATCATATACTGCTTCAACTGGTGATTTAGTATTAACAATTCCTAGTCATGGATTAAATGCACCAACAACTCATACAGTTTCAAATGCCACATATGACCCAGTGGTTGGTATCGTTACTATGACAGTTGCTGGTCATAATTTTGTGGATGGAGACTTTATTAAATTAGCTGATGACTCATTAACTTTTAGTTGTACGCACGGTTCTGGTAATAAGACTTATCCTAGATCTTCTGATCCAATTAGTGATAAATGGGTAGCAATTTCAAATGTGACTACAAATACATTCGCTATTCAAGTTTTAGATAGTGTACCATCTACAAATACTACTGCTCATACATTCGTATCTGCAACTTCTAGTGGATTGACAAGAGCAAGGAATTTAGTAGGAATTTCTACTGGATCTATTGTATTTGCTTGTGAGATGGATGATTATGGTAGTGATCATGCATATCCTCGTGCTAGTGATCCTATAGCTGGTATTAATACGGTCATTACTGCTGCTACAACGGACACATTAACCGTAAATGTTGGAACTACCCCTGTAGCACATTTCAACGTGTCTGCTGCTCAATATGACGAGAGATTGGGTCATCTTAAGTTAACAATCGGATCTCATACATTAACAACAGAAAATAGTATTAAGATTGCAAAAGAGTCTTTACGATTCACATGTTCTAAGGACAATTATGCAACACAGCACAGATATCCAAGAGCAGGTGATCCTAATTATGCAGGAGCAGCTGTTGTAGGTGTTGCTAGTGATACTCAGTTTACTGTTAATGTTGGTATTTCTACTGTTCCAACTCAGTATGTAAGTGGTGGAACTGCTCAACCAACAATTATTGCACCTAGAGCAAGTAACAATTCAATTAGTAAGCAAGATGTTGCCTATGATGGAACTACTGTTACTAGAATTTTAGATGATAATAGATTTGAGGTTAATACTGGAATATCAACCAGAAATCATAGGTATTCTAGAGGTGGTAGAGTTGATAAGTTAATGAAGGTTGTTATTGATGATCCTGTATCATATGAAGATTTAATGTTGGAGTATAGTGGTACTTCTCCATCACAAGGTGGTAATCAGGCACGAGCTTCTGTCGTTGTTGGACAAGGTTCTAGTGTAATTGACTTTGAACTTACAAATACTGGATATGGTTATGGTGTAGGGCATGTTTTAACAGTTCCAACTGGAGGAACAACTGGAATTCCAACATTCTCTAATTACAATATTAATAATGATGAATTTACTTTAACTGTAGATACTATTGATAATGATGTATTTACTGCATGGTCTCTTGGTCAATTAGAAGTTCTTGATGATTTCTCTCATCTATTTGACGGGGTTAGAAAAACTTTCCCAATTTCTAAAGATGGTGATTCATTATCAATTCAAGCAAAACCAGGATCTATAGTAAGTGTTCGTGATTGTCTTCTTATCTTTATTAATGACATTTTACAAGTTCCAGGTGAAGCATACTTCTTTGAAGGAGGAAGTAAGATAACATTTGAGGAAGCACCTAAAGGATCTGCTTCTGATGGTTCATATGCTGGTGATACCCTGAAGTTCCTATTTTATAAGGGAACTGGTGGTGTAGACGTTATTGATGTTGATATTATTGATACTGTTAAGCAAGGTGATAATCTTACAATTAAATCTGATCGTAGATTAAAGCAAAATCCATATAATATTGATCAAGATAAATTCTTAAACCAAGATCATAGAACAGTTACTGAAGTAGTTTCCTCAAGTACCGTTGATACTCATCCATACTATGGTCCAGGTCTAACTGATAATAGCAGAATGCTACGTCCAGTTGTATGGTGTAGACAGACTGAGGATAAGTTTATTAGTGGTAAGAGAGTTGCTAAAGATCGTGAATTATATGAACCAATAATCAAACCAACAGCATATTTAACACAACCTGTTGGTGTTGGATCTACCGTCGCTTATGTTGATAATGTAAGACCATTTTTTAATCCTAAGAATGAAAATGAAGTTAGTGTAGATTTCCAGAAAGAGATCACTTTCAAATCACAAATTGCTAGATCTGGTGCTGCAGCAACAGCTGTTATTGATGATGATTGGTCACAAGTAAGTTCTGTTGTGATATCTGATGGTGGATCTGGTTATTTAACTGCACCTGAAGTTACAATTCAAAATCCTGTTGGGTTAGGATCAACATTACGTGCGAGTGCAACTGCTTCAATTACTGCAGGAGTTGTAACTAGTATAACTGTATCATATGGTGGTACTGCTGCATATAATGACCATTCTGCAGGAACTGGATATACATCGGCAAATCCACCACTTGTTTTGATTAGTCCTCCAACTACACCTACAGTTATTGAGAATGATACTGTTTCTAGTTACTATGGTGATCAAGGTGTTATTGTTGGATTTGGAACAACTGCTGCAGCTGCTGGAACTAATCAGGCAGTCTTCCAGTTCTTCGTTCCTCTTGATTCTCCTCTTAGGGATGGTGATATAACAAATCCAGGACTTGGAAATTCTGCTCTTAGTGGCATTCAGACGGGTGATTACTTTGTAGTTAAAAATTCCTGTGTTGGTATTGGTTCAACAACATTTGCAACTACAAGACAAGATGGAACACAGATTGGAGTAACAACTCACTTTATTTTAAATGGTGATTATGTTGGTAATAACATTGATTGTGTCTATCAGGTTGCTGATTATCATGATACTAAGAGATATGTAACTGGTCATGGATATTCTTCTGGTATATCAACATATGTCAGAGAAGTATATGCAAATGTTAGTGGAATTGGAACTATTAAGTTTGACGTATCTACTATTACTTTTGATTCTTCTTCATATAAATTTGATAATAGTGGTGGTGGAATAAATTTCACTGGTGGAATCTCAACAAATTATTCTGCATTCAGTCCTCCAACTGGACGTATTGGTCCTGATTATTTCTTCGGTGAATTTAGTTGGGGTAAGATTGTTCTTGTTGATAGAGCATCTGCTACAAATTCATTTAATTCTTATAACGATAAGGGTTCTGTTGGTATTACAACAGGAGATCATGTTATAAGACAGAAGAAAATGAAGTTTAAAAACTATTCTACATAATATACCGTCTAAATATCTTTATAACTAAGACACTATAATGGCAAAGTTAGGCATAAACACGGGATCTTCAGCCGATGACGGAACAGGCGATAGTCTGAAAGTTGGTGCTGGAAAGATAAATTCAAATTTTAATGAAGTCTATAGTTTGTTGACTGGTGCGGGAAATAATGGAAATACTCTTCTTTCAGGTATTGTAACATCTATAACTGCGGGATCAAATATAACTCTTTCTGGTGGTCCAACTGGTGCTATTGAGATTACTGCTGCAGCATTAACAGGAACAGGATTTTGGACTAATAATTCAACTGGTATTCATACATTAGGTAGCGTAGGTATTGGAACAACGACTGCTGAGAATAATGGTCTTAGTGTTCCTTTAGGTAATGTATTTGTTGGAAAAGGAGTTACTACTCTTAATTTAAATGTTGCTGGTGTAACTACATTTTCTGGTGGAGATATCAATATTAGTGGTGATAATTATACAGCAATGTGGGATGCGTCTGTAGATACTTTAGAGTTTGCGGATAATGCGAAAATTGCGTTTGGAGATGGATCCGACTTAACCTTGTATCATGATGCTAATGATAGTTGGGTTAAGGATCAGGCGACAGGAAACCTATACTTAGATTCAAACGGAGCTGCTGTTAAGATTACCAAGGCTGGTGCTGCCGAAACTATGGCAGAGTTTAACACAGATGGACCAGTTAAATTATTCCATAATAATGTACGTGTACTTGAAACAGTTAGTACGGGAGCTACAGTAGTAGGTGATTTATATGTTGGAGGGGATTTATTTGTCCTTGATGATGTAACATATAATGAAATGAACTCCGTTAACCTCAATGTGAGTGGAGTATCAACATTTGGTGGTACTTCTAATCTTAATGGTGATTTAAGAGTTGGTGTATCAACTTTATTTGCTGATGTTAGTACTGGTCGGGTAGGTGTTGGCACTGATGTTCCTGGTGATCTTTTCTTTGTTGATGGAACTTTAACTGCAACTGGATTATCAACCTTTAGTGGTGGTATGACAGTTGGGGATACATTTACTGCTGGTGTTTCTACATTTTCTGATCATGTTGGTCTTACTTCTACAGTATATCTAAGTGATACTGCAGAGTTTAGGATAGGTGCTAGTAATGATGCCATATTATATTCAGATGGCAGTAAAATGAAATACTCCCACGGAACTGGGACAGTTGTTGCATTTGAATCTAATTTTGGAATTGATATTGGTGGTATAGGTGGTGGTAAAGCATTCTCATGGAGAGCATCTTCTCAAGCTGCAGAACTGTATCATAATAATAGTCTTAAGATAACTACTGATAAGCATGGAGCTATAATAACTGGTGTTGCTACATGTACAGGAGATTTAAATGTTGGTGTTAGCACTGCTGCTGGACTTATATTAAAATCACCAGATGGGACACGATATAGAATATTAGTTCTTAATGGTGGTGCTTTAAGCACTGTCGCAGTTTAAACCACTAAATAACTAAAAATTATAAAAATGTCTGCAATTATAACTGATCAGATCAGAGTACTGAACGCAAAGAACTTCATTTCGGGAATTACAACTTCCGATAATTCTTATTATGCGTTTGTAGGACTTCCTAATCCTACAAGTATTCAGGATGATTGGGATAATGATCCCCCTGCACCCATTGATAATTTTAATGGTGCCAATGATTATTGGGATACAATCTTAGCACTTAAGAAGATATCTTCTAGTGATGTAATGCAGGTGGTAAAGAAGAATAATTGGTCATCTGGTACTACTTACGATTATTATCGTCCAGATTATGACATTACTAATACACCTCCAAATTCACCTGGTACAAGTTTATACCGTGCGATTTATTATGTTGTAAATACAGACTATAGAGTATATGTGTGTTTGCAGAATGGTAGTACTCCAGAAACTCCAGATGGTAAACCTTCATTAGATGAACCAACATTTACTGATTTAGAACCAAGAGCAGCTGGAACAAGTGGTGATGGTTATATATGGAAATATCTTTATACAATCAAACCTTCAGAACTAACTAAGTTTGATTCTACAGAGTTTATACCAGTTCCATTAGATTGGGAAAGTAATTCGGATCATGAAGCAATAAGAGATAATGCAGTTGATGGTGGTATTAAAGTTGTTGTTGTTAAGAATCGTGGTGTTGGTGTAGGAACTGCAAATAGAACATATACAAGAGTTCCAATTAAAGGTGATGGATCAAGTGCAGAGTGTACAGTTGTTATTAATAATGATTCTAAGGTTGAATCCGTAACCGTCTCGAATCAAGGATCGGGATATACTTATGGTACTGTTGATCTAACTGCTGGTGGGGTTCCTATTCCTACTACAATTCCAACTTTAGATGTTATTATTCCACCTCCAGGAGGTCATGGAAAAGACATTTATCGTGAATTGGGTGCAACTAATGTTTTAATTTATGCAAGAGTTGAAAATGATGCAGAAAACCCAGATTTTGTTACTGGTAATCAGTTTGCTAGAATAGGTATTATTGAAAATCCAAAACAATTTGGAAGTACTTCTAAGTTGGATCTTGATAAAGCTAGCAATGCATATGCACTACGTTTGACAGGTGCTGGTTGGAGTGGTGCATCATTTACAGGTGATTCTTCAATTACACAAACAACTGGTGCTGGTGTAACTGCTGTAGGTAAAGTTATTAATTATGACGAAACTACTGGAGTATTGAAGTATTGGCAAGACAGAACAATGGCAGGATTTAGTACTGCTGGAATTGCTCAAACTGTCACTGATTATGGGTATAATCTAAATCGATTTACCAAAGATATTACCACTGGTGGTAGTATGACTATTGTTGGAGGAAGTACTAATTTATCAATAAGTACTGATTTCAGTGGTCTCTCAACCTCAATAAATAATAGAACATATTACCTTGGTCAATCCTTTACAGATGGTTTATCAAACCCAGAAGTTAAAAAATATTCTGGAAACTTGATTTACATTGATAATAGACCAGCTATTACACGATCTTCTAATCAAAAAGAGGACATCAAAGTTATATTACAGTTCTAATTAACTATGGCTCAAACAACCAATCTCAATGTATCACCATACTTTGATGATTTTTCTGAGGATCAGGATTATCATAAAGTACTGTTTAAGCCAGGTTATCCTGTTCAGGCACGAGAATTAACAGGTCTACAATCTATTCTACAGAATCAGATTGAAAAGTTTGGTCAGCACTTTTTTAAAGAAGGTGCAAGAGTAATTCCAGGTAATACTTTATATACTAGAAATTATTTTGCAGTCGAAATAAATGAAACTCATTTAGGAATTCCAGTTAATTCATATCTTGATCAGTTGATTGGTAAGAAGGTTATTGGTCAAGCATCTGGTGTTTCTGCAATTATTGATAAAATTTTAAAAGCAGAAGATTCTGAGAGGGATAATTTAACCATATATGTTCAATATATTTCTTCAGGTGTCCAAAATAATAACTTAGAAGCATTCATTGATGGAGAATTATTATCATCTAGTGCGGATATAACTTCAGGTCCAGATAATGATACCTTTATCCCTGCTGGAGAATCATTTGCATCATGCATTTCTGTAGATGCAACTTCCACTGGAACTTCTTTCTCTATTGCAGATGGTGTATATTTTGTTAGAGGACAGTTTGTTAATGTAGCTAAGGAAACCATAATTTTATCTCAATATGAAAATCTTCCATCATGCAGAGTTGGATTGAGAGTTATAGAAGAAATTATAAATTCTGACGAAGATGAAACTCTAACTGATAATTCAAAAGGATTTAATAATTATGCTGCTCCAGGTGCTGATCGTCTTAAAATTAGTTGTTCTCTACTTCAGAAACCTATAGATGATTTTAATGATAATAATTTTGTTGAGTTAGGTACTATTAGGAATGGTGTATTAAAGACAGCTACTGCTGCAACTACAGATTATAATGTATTTGGAGATGAACTTGCTAGAAGAACGTTTGCAGAATCTGGTGATTATACTGTAAAACCATTTAATATTTCATTTAGAAATTCTCTTAATAATAATCTAGGTAACAATGGTCTTTATCAACCAGGAGAAGTTACAGAAACAGGTTCTCCAGCTACAGATGCTCTTGGACTATATCAAATATCTGCTGGTAAAGCATTTGTAAAGGGATATGAGATTGATAAAATTTCAACACACCAATTAGAATGTCCTAAACCAAGAAGTGCAAAATTTTTAAAGAGTCAAGGAATAAATTACAATACGGGTGGAACATTATCAGTTGATAGAGTTAATGGAGCTCCAGTAATCGGGATAGGTAATACTTATGTTGTAAGTCTAAGAGATCAAAGACAAGGAGTAAAGAGTGCTGCAAATATTATATCTGCACCAGGTAATGAGATTGGTGTGGCAAGAATTTATGATGCTGCATTAGAGTCTGGAACATATTCAGCAACTAACTCTGATACAAATCAATGGGATGTTTCTCTTTATGATATTCAACCATTTACAGATATTTCTTTAAATGAAGCAGCTACTCTTACTGTTCCTACTCAAGTAACAGGTAGATATAGTGGTGCAACTGGATATTTAAGAAGTGCAACTAGTGAAAGTAAAGGCATGGTTCTTTATAATACTAAAGGAACTTTTTTAGTTAATGAACCATTTAGTTTTGATGGTGTTGAAGATGGTCGTGTTGCTATTGCTATAACTCACTATGGAATAAAGGATGTTAAGTCTCTTTATGCTGGTCCTGATTTAGGAGATGTTGGATTTGCAAAGACATTTTCTGCAGACGTTATTCAAAAACAAGGTGAATTTCTTGGTGATGCAACAATATCTGTTGTTAATGGAACTACTGGATTAAGTACGATTACAAGTCCAAATGGAAGATTTCCATCAAATGTAAAGGTAAATGATTTACTTGCTTTTGGTGGTGTTGGTGCAGCAGATACAACTGCATATGCAAGAGTTACTGCAGTTGGAGATGCAAATGTAACTGTTACTGGAATTACAACTGTTACTGGAGTGGCTATTGGTGATTTGCCTCTAATAAATTCTGTTGGTGTTGTTACTACGGGACTTTTATCAGCTGGTAACTTAACTGTTTCTGATCTAAGAATTTTAAAAACTGAATATGCTGGTTCTACCGATAATACATTATATACATCTGCACCTAAGAAATTTATTGCTGATGTTGATTTAACTCAAGCAACAATGACAATTAGGAAATCTTTTGATGTTGCTATAAGTCATTCAACAGATTCTCTTACTTCAGTAGTAACTGCTGGTAGTAACGAAACATTTTTACCATTTGATGAAGAAAGATATTCTTTGGTTAGAGCTGATGGTGTTACTGAAGTTTTAACATCTGATAAGTTTTCAATTAGAACAAATGCTGCTGGAACAAGTATTTTAGAAATCTTTAATATTGGAACAGATTTAAGTGCTGCAATGGATGCAACACTAGTTACAACTTTAAGAAAATCAAAACCAAAAGCGAAAGTAAAGAAGAAAAATAGAGTAAATGCATTATCAGTTTTATATTCCAATAAAGAAGCTTCTGGAGCAACTGCAATAACTTTAAATGATGGTTTAACGTATGGTAATTATCCGTATGGGACAAGAGTTCAGGATGAGACTATTGCAATAACTGTTCCTGATGTTATTAAGATTCATGCAATATATGAATCTACAGACAGTAATGATGCTTCTGCACCACAGATGAAATTAATATCTATGACTGGGGCAACAGGAAAAACTGGAGATCTTCTTATTGGTGAAATATTTGCAGGAAAAACTTCTGGGGCAATGGGAATATATGCTGAGAAGATAGATGATGATGATATTACTTATATTTCCTTAAATAATATTCCATTTAAAAAAGACGAAACAATTGCATTTGGAGAATCACAACTTACTGCTGTAATTAGTTCGTTAAGTGGTTCTAGTAGAAATATTTCTGCAAATTATACTTTTAATAATGGACAAAAAGGATCTTATTATGATTATGGATTTATTACTAGAAAGGCAAATGCTTCAGCACCTACAAGGCGTATAAAGATATACTTTATGAGTGCTTATCATGATAGTGAGGATAAGGGTGATATAACCACAAACAATTCTTATCTTAATTTTAATTATGGATCAGAAATACAACAAATAAATGGTATTAGAAATACTGATCTAATTGATATTAGACCAAGAGTATCCAATTATACTGTTGCCGAGAATGTAAGATCTCCATTAGAATTCTTTGGAAGAAGTTTTAATGCATCTGGAAATTCTGCAACTAATATACTTGCTTCTGATGAATCATTTAATGCAGATATTCAGTTTTTTGTTGGAAGAATTGATAGGATATATTTAACTAAAGTTGGTTTACTTAAGGTTCAACATGGACTTCCATCAGAAAATCCCCAAAAACCAATTCCTATTGATGATGCATTAGAAATTGCATCTGCTAAATTACCACCATATATCTTTAATGAATCAGATGTATCATTATCATTCTTGAATCATAAGAGATATAGGATGTCTGATATTAAGACTCTTGAAGATAGAATCAAGAATCTTGAATATTATACTTCATTATCATTATTAGAAACAGCAACTTCGAGTTTATTTGTACCAGATGCAGATGGTTTGAATAGGTTCAAATCTGGATTCTTTGTTGATAACTTTACATCATTACAACCACAAGAGAATAGAGTAGAAGTAAAAAATAGTGTTGATGTTCCTAATAAAGAACTAAGATCTAAACATTATACAAATTCTATTGATTTAATGTTTGGGCCAGTTGCTACTCCAAATGAAGATGATACTATAGTTGAAGGAACGAATATTAGGAAAAATAGTGATATTGTTACTCTTGATTATAGAGAGGTTGAATATGTAAGCCAGATGTTCGGAACTAGAACTGAGAGTGTGACTCCATTCTTGGTTAATTATTGGGTTGGAACTATTGATCTAACTCCAGCATCAGATACTTGGGTAGATACTGCAAGAGTAGAAGCAAAAATTATCGAACAAGAAGGTAACTTTGCTGAGACCATTGCTATGGCATCTGGAATATTTGGTGGATTTGATCCTCAAACAGGTCTTACACCAGTTCTATGGCAGTCATGGGAAACTCAGTGGACTGGAATTGATGTTCAGGAGAGATCACAAACAAGAAGTGAGATTACTAATGTAAGTGCAAATACATCACAATCTGGTAGAACAACTACATTTACTCAAGATATTGAAACAACTACTTTCCAAGATACTTTTACCGAGACTTTTGAAACTGGTACATCCACTAGACAAGGAACTCAATTGTTCATTGAAGAACAATTTGATAGAACATCTCAGGGTGATAAGGTTATAAGTAGAGATCTCATATCCTTTATGCGTTCTCGTAATATTCAATTTGTTACTTCTGGATTGAAACCTCTTACAAGAATGTATGCATTCTTTGATGGTGTTAATGTAACCAGATATTGTGTTCCTAAACTTCTAGAAGTTACTATGGAGTCTGGATCTTTTGAAGTTGGTGAGACAATTAGATCTTTAATGGTAGTTGGTTTTGATGGTGCAGCAGGTGCTGAAGAATCAACTCCTCACATTATATTCAGAGCAGCAGCACCTAATCATAGAGAAGGTCCATTTAATGCACCAACAAAAACATTCGTATTTAACCCATATACATCAGAAAATACAATAGTTGAAGCTGATGTAGTTGCTGACTTTATTGGTAGTGCAAATGAAGCTCTTGAGGTAACTAGAAATCAACTTCCATCAACATATTCATCAACAACTACTATTCTTAACGTTGATACTTTAGCATTAGCACAACAAGCACAAGGAGATTTCTTTGGATGGGTTGAGGAAGGAATGACTTTAGTAGGTGATTCAAGTGGTGCTATTGCAAAGGTTGCTAGTCTTAGGTTAGTTGCTGGATCAGACTCCAGAGTTCATGGTAGTTTCTATATTCCATCTCCTAATTTTACTGCTAATACAAAATGGGAGACTGGTAGAAAAACCTTTAGATTAATTGATAACCCAGAAAATAATAGAGTAAATTCAAGAACAAGTGCTCAAGAAACATTTGAATCAAGTGGAACTCTTGAAACTGTTCAAGAAGAAATTATATCAACTCGTAATGCAAGAGTTAGTGGTCGTTTTGCCACAGATACTCAAGATGAATTTAGATTTATTGGAAGTGATGAGACTGTTGAAACCGTTAGTACAGACGTAACTACAGAAGATGTAGGATCTGTAACGATACCAGCACCACCTCCTCCACCTCCTCCTCCTCCACCTCCACAAATTATCACTATTGATAATACTGTAACGGTTATTGAGGAAGTTGCGGTTCCTGTAATGGTACCTGGTCCTGTTGTCACTGAAACTGTTACTGAATTTGTTGATGTACAGGTTCCTGTAATGGTTCCTAACCCAATACCAAACCCAGTACCATTCCCTGTTATACAGGAAGTTATTGTTGAAGTTCCAGTACCAACTTGGGATTGGAATGAAGATGACCCTCTTGCACAATCATTCTATGTTGGTGATGCAACTGGTGTCTTTATGAGTAGTGTGGATGTTTGGTTCTCTGAGAAAGATGATGAAGATATTCCTTGCTTCTGTCATTTAAGACCAATGAGTCAAGGATATCCTACAGAACAGATTATACCTCTTTCATTAACATCAAAACAACCAGGCGAAATTCCTGTTTCAGATGATGGTTCAGCACCTACTAGATTCCATTTTGAAGCACCCGTTTATCTGGAGGCTGCAAGTAATTATTGTGTTGTTCTTCAATCACAATCAACTAAGTATAGAGTATACACATCTAGAGTTGGAGAAAATGATCTTATAACAGATGAAGCTGTTTCACAACAACCATTCCTTGGATCATTATTTAAATCTCAGAATGCACAAACTTGGGAACCAAGTCAGTGGGAAGATCTTAAATTTAGATTGAATAGATGTGAATTTGAGACTGAAGGAACTGTAAATCTTTATAACCCAATATTAACTCAGGGTAATGGACAAGTTCCAAAATTAATGCCAGATTCTATTAATTTATCTTCAAAAGAACTTAGAGTTGGGTTAACAACATTCCTTTCAAAGGGAGCAATTACTCCAACCTTAGACACCATGAAGCCTGGTACGGAAGTATATCAGACAGGTTCTTCTGATAAGGATGCTTATAGAACTGCTACTGGAAAATTAACTGCTTATGCTGGTATTGCTACTGGTTCAATGGGTATTATTAATGCTGGTATAGGTTATACTCCTGCTTCTGGTTCTACATCATATACTGGTATTGCTGTAACTAATATTTCTGGATTTGGTCGTGACATGACTATTAATGCAACTGTTGCTAATGGTTCAGTTACGGCTGCTACAGTTGCTCATTCTGGAAGTGGTTATCGAGTTGGTGATGTTGTTGGAATAAGCACATTTGCCACTGGACGTAATGCTAGACTTTCTGTAACTTCTATTGGAGGAACAGATCAGTTAATATTAGATCAAGTTCAAGGTGACTTTAATTTAACAGGTGATTTCTTCTATGATATTGCTGTTGGTGTAGGAACTACTATGAATGGTGGTAGCACTAAAGCAAGAACAATTGAAGAAGTCAGTGATGGATTACATTTCACTGTTGATCATAGAAATCATGGTATGCATCATGAGCAAAACTGGGTTACTTTAAGTAAAGTAGAACCAGATCAAGTTCCAACAACACTGACAGTAGCATATGCTGCTGATGCAACAACTGCAATATCAGTTGCTCAAACATCTGCTTTTGGATTATTTGAGAATGTTTCTGTTGCATCATCCAATCCAGGATATGCACGAATTGGTGAGGAAATTATTACTTATACAAGTGCTGCGGGTGGAACTCTTAGTGGAATTACCAGAGGATCTAATGCAAGAGAATATCCTGTAGGGACTCCTATTGTTAAGTATGAACTTGGTGGAATATCTCTTAGGAGAATTAATAAGAATCATCATTTATCTGATGTTACTACATCTGATTCTAATAAGGAAACAATTACATTTGATTCCTATAACGTTAAAATTGATATGGGGCCAGTTGGTGGAATCGGTAGAAGTACTTCTGAAAGTTTCCGTAAACTGTATATTGATAGTACTAAAACTACTGGTGGTTCAAATATTCATGCAACTCAGAACATGCAGTATGAGATTATTTCTCCAATGATTCAGAATGTTACAGTTCCTGGAACCAATCTTACTGCATCGATAAGATCAACTTCTGGATCTAGTGTTAATGATGGGGCTGGAACAGGAACAGACTTATCCTTTATTAATCAAGGGGATACTCCTGTTACTTTGAATAAGACTAATTATCTTGATTCACCTAGAATTATTGCTTCTAGGATTAATGAAACAACTCAACCTGGAATGACAGATCTAATTGGTAATAGGTCATTTGCTATGGAATTGACATTACAATCAAGTGATTCACGTTTATCACCTGTTGTTGATGGACAAAGAATGTCTGCTGTTTTGACTACTAATAGAATTAACACTCCTGTTAAGAATTATCTAACAGATAAGAGAGTTAATCAACTTAATAATGATCCTACAGCATGTCAATATATTTCTAAAGAAAATACTTTAGAAAATTCTGCATCATCACTTAAGATTATTCTTTCTGCACATGTTAATGAATTCTCTGACTTAAGAGCATTCTATGCTATTAGCGAAACAGAAAACTTTGAACCAATATTTACACCATTCCCTGGATATGATAACTTGAATGATCGTGGTCAAATAATTGCTCTCAGTGATAGTAGTGGAAGACCTGACGCTAAAGTACCTAATTCTGATATTGGTGGATTCTTATCTAAAGACTTAGTTTATAGGGAGTATACATTTACTGCCAATGATATACCATCGTTTAAGTCATTTAGAATTAAGTTAGATCTAACTTCATCTAATCAGGCATATGTTCCTAGAGTTAAAGAACTAAGAGTCATAGCTCTTGCTTAATATGAATAAAAAACATGTTAGAGTAAAGGATCATAGCAATTTAGTTAGAGATCCTTCTACAAATTGTATTATTAATACGAGTCAATCTGATTATGATCAGTATTTGGCTCGTCGTAAGCAAAAGAGAAGTGAGCATGAAAGGGTTGATACTATGGAACAGGATCTTAGTGATCTTAAAGGTGAAATTAATGAAATCAAATCTTTACTTAAAGAGTTAGTCAATGGCAAATAATAAAGTTATTTTTGATCCTGATGCTGGAGTTGCATTTCCAGTAAATCTAACCCTTAATACAGGTGCTGATTTTAATGCGACTTTTGAAGTAGTTAATACTTCAAATACAGGGTATAACTTTTCTACTACAAATTCTCTTGGAGTTAATACTACAAGAGGATGGACAGGATCTTGTCAGATGAGGAAAAGCATCTCGATTGGTTCTGGTACTACTGCTGATGCTACTTTTTCAGTTGGTATTGATACTACTGCTTCTGTTGGTTATGGATTTACAATTTCATTGGGGTCAACTGATACAAGAAGTTTAAGTCAAGGGAGATACATGTATGATGTTCTGGTTAGTTCTGGAGCAACCATTTACAGAATTGTTGATGGAATGATCTATGTGAGACCTGGTATCTCATCTGCACTATAAATATTTTAGGAGAATAATACGTAAATGGCTCAACCATCCAGTCGAACAGAACTTGTAGATTACTGTAAAAGGCAGTTAGGTGCTCCAGTATTGGAGATTAACATAGCTGATGAGCAGGTAGAAGATTTGGTGGATGATGCTGTTCAGTTTTTTCAGGAAAGACATTTTGATGGTGTTTATCCTGCACTTTTTAAATACAAACTTACACAGGATGATATTGATAGAGGAACTTCTCAACCAGGTAAAGCAGATGCTGTAGGTATAACAACAAGTACTGCTACTCAAGATTTTGATGGTTCAACTCAAACATTTACGTGGAATGAGAATGGTAATTATTTGAAAGTGCCAAATAATATTATTGGAGTTACTAAGATATTTCACTTTGATGGATCTAATGCCATCACAAATAATATGTTTAGTGTAAAATATCAGTTATTCTTAAATGATATTTACTATTGGGGTGCAGTAGAACTTCTTAGTTATGCAATGACTAAGACATATCTTGAGGATATAAATTTTCTATTAACAACTCAAAAACAAATAAGATTTAATAAGAGACAGGAAAGATTATATTTGGATATTGATTGGAATACTGTAAGTAAGGATGATTATATTATAATAGATTGTTTCTCAACTTTAGACCCAAGTGATTACTCTAAGGTTTGGAATGATTCTTTCTTAAAGAAATATCTTACTGCTCTTATGAAGAGACAGTGGGGTCAAAATTTAATTAAATTCCAAGGAGTAAAATTACCAGGTGGAATTGAATTAAATGGTAGGCAAATTTATGATGATGCAGAAAAAGATTTGGAAATAATTAGAGAACAAATGTCTGATACTTATGAACTTCCACCATTAGATATGATAGGGTAATGTTATGGTACTTAATCCCTATTTCACTCAAGGTACTAGTTCTGAACAAAATTTAGTTCAAGATTTAATAAACGAACAACTAAGAACTTATGGTGTTGAGATATTTTATCTACCAAGAAAGTTTGCTACTGAGAAATCAGTAATTAGAGAAGTTGTTCAATCTAAATTTGATCTAGCATTACCATTAGAAGCATACGTAGATAACTACGATCAGTATTCTGGTGCAGGAAATATTCTATCAAAATTTGGTATTCAATCTCAGGATGAGGTTAGGTTAGTTATATCAAGAGAGAGATTTGAAACTTATATTACACCATTAATAGAAGATCAAGCCAATATTAAATTATCAACTAGACCAAAATCTGGTGACTTGATATGGTTCCCTCTTGATGATCGTGTATATGAAATCAAGGATATTGAGTATGCAAAACCATATTATCAACTCCAAGATTTATATACTTATGAACTTACTTGTGAACTCTTCCGTTATGAGGATGAGGTTATTGATACTGGAATTGATGATATTGATGATAACCTAGTTGGTGATGATGTTGATGGAAGTACTGATGATGGTATTAATACTATTCAGGGTACAACCATTACTCTTACAATGGTTGGAGATGCTGCTCAAGCAACTGCTGAGACTGGGGTAGTACAAGGTGGTATTCAATGGATTCATATACAGAATAGAGGTGGTGGATACATTTATGCACCTTCTATTGGAATTGGATCTGCACCTGCTGGAGGACTGACTGGTATAGCAACGGCACATATGCTTGGTGGAATTGTTGTATGTACTGATAGTGCTAATCCAAAGGCACAAGTTGTTCAGGATGTTCGTTTAGTCAATCCAGGTTATGGATATACTGCTGGGCCAGGAATCACATTTACTGGTGGTGGAGATGGTGTTTGTGTATCTGCTGCTGCAACATCTAAAGCAGAACATGGAACTATTGGTATAATTACAATGACCTCTGGTGGTTCTGGATATACCACATCACCAACAATATCATTTACTGGAGTATCCACTACAGGTGCTGCTGCAACCGCAGTGGTAAGTTCTGCAGGAACAATCTCTGCTATACATATTACTAATGCTGGTGCTGGTTATACTGTAGCACCTACAATTAGCATTGCTGCTCCAGGAACTTCAAGCACGGGTAACTTTAGTTTCAATGAGATAGTTACTGGTGGAACTAGTAACACTACTGCACGGGTAAGAACATGGGATGGTAATACAAATATACTCGAACTTGCTTCAGTTGATGGAACATTTACTCTTGGAGAAACTCTAACAGGATCAGTATCAGGTGCTACTCGTGATATAAGAATTATAGATACTGTACCAGATAATGAAGAATATGCAGATAATTTCGATATAGAAACTGCTGCAGACGACATTTTGGACTTTACTGAACAGAACCCATTCGGACAACCCTAAATAATATACCAGGTCTATTACTATGTTTGAATATTTTTATAACGAGATCTTCAGGAAAACGATTATTGCTTTCGGAACTCTTTTTAATGGAATGGAAATCCAGCAAGAAGGTTCTGTAACCAGAGTTCCTTTGGCCTATGGACCTACTCAGAAATTTCTTGCAAGAATTGAGCAGTCTCCTGATTTAAATAAACCAACGGCAATTACTTTGCCAAGAATGTCCTTTGAATTTACTGGACTTACTTATGATCCTTCAAGAAAAGTAACTACTACTCAACAGTTTACTGTTAAAGATCCAACTGATGGTAAGATAGTTAAGAAGGCATACATGCCTGTTCCTTATAGTATGCAATTTGAACTTAGCATTATGTGTAAGTTAAATGATGATGCATTACAGATTGTAGAACAGATACTTCCATATTTTCAACCATCATATAATTTATCTGTTAGACTTGTAGAAAGTATTAAAGAGAAAAGAGATATTCCAGTTATATTAGAAAATGTTACTATGGATGATCAGTATGAGGGTGACTTTACTTCTCGTAGAGTTTTACTTTATACTTTAAGATTTAGTGCTAAGACATACCTATTTGGCCCAGTTTCTACTGCTACTTCCGATATCATCAAGAAGACATCTATCAATTATCTTTCTGGTGGATCTAAGAGTGTTGAAAGAGATGTTACTTACTCTGTTACACCAAGAGCAGTTAAGAGTTATAAGGGAGAAGTCATTAGTAACTTAGCTGCTGATGTTGACTTGACTCAAACAACTATCAATCTCACATCTGGTGGTGGAAGTGCTATAGTACTTAAGAAGTATATTGACATTGACGGTGAGGAAATGTATGTAACTGCTAAGAGTGGTGATGTGATTACCGTAGAAAGAGGTGCGGATAATACAACTGTAGTATCACACTTAACAGGAGCAGAAGTTAAGAGTATTGATTATGAAACTGCATCTTCTGGTCTTGGTGAGGATAGTGATTTGATTGAATTTGGTGATGACTTTGGATTTGATGGTTCCTATGAATCTGGGGTTGGGTGATGAAAATGAGTAAATTAGATGATACCTTCAATATAGAATCGAGTATTGTTCCTGAAGTGAGTAATACTCCTGAAGGAGGGTGTGCTACCAGAAAAAGTCAACTTTCTAATATTACTGATGATGTAACTAAAGATTATGAATATACAAGAGGTAATTTATACTCTATTATTGAGAAAGGGCAAGAAGCAATTAATGGAATTCTTGAACTTGCTCAAGATAGTGAAATGCCAAGAGCCTACGAAGTTGCTGGACAATTGATTAAGAGTGTTTCTGATGCTACTGATAAGTTAATGGATCTTCAAAAGAAACTAAAAGATGTTAATGAAGAAGTTGCATCTAAAGGGCCTACTAATGTCACTAATGCTTTATTCGTGGGATCTACTGCAGATCTTTCCAAATTAATTAAAGCTCAAAGTGACTCTAAAGATAAGAAATAAATATAATTATAATGGAGAGTCTATAAGTGCCACTTAAGAAACCATCAGATTTTTTTAAGAAAGAAGAAACTTCTCTTGATTCTATCAAGGGGGAGATGGATGTTTCTAGCCCAGATAAAATTGAGAGAGTTTCAGAAGCATTTACAGCATTTAGATCAAATTTAAATCATATACAATCATTAACAGATTTCTCAGATACTTTTGATGGATTTAAGGATAATGTAGATAAGGTAGATAAGTTAGCTGAAGAGATTATAAATGTAAAGCAGGATATTCAAAATCTAATCAAGAAGGAAGAATTGGATGATGCTATGATGGCACATCTATATTTTGTAGAAGAATCTATAACTAAGATTGAAAAGAAAGCAACTACTATTAATAAAGAAGCAGTTTCTAATATAAGCAAGGAAGTTTATAATTTATCAAATTTAGTAAATAATTTTTTAAAGGTAGATGCACCACAATATAAAAAGTTAGTTACTGAATCTGAAACAAGAGTTGATCAGAGGTTTTCAAATTTTAAGGAGAATGTAAATTCTAAAGTTGAAGATTTAAATAAGGAAGTTTCTTTTAATATTGCTTCCGTTGCTCAAAGTATAGAAGGTATTAATGAGGATCAACTTTCTTCAATAAAGGATGAAGTTCAATTTGTTGATAGTAGAATAGATTCTATATTACAAAATGATCTTCCAGAATATAAGAAGTTCTTTGCAGAAACTGAGATAAGAACAGATAAAAAAATCAAAGAGGCAAAGACTGTATTTGATGAGAAAATTACTTATGTTAATGAGACTTATAAAGAAAGAATAGATGAATTAAATTCTACTGTAAAAGAATTTGTTGATAAAGAAGTTCCAAAATATAGCAGTTTACTTTTAGAGTCAAAGATAAAATCGGAGGAGGATGTTAAGACTTTAGAGAAACAAGTTATTGAAAGAATTCAATCTTTAACTAATAAAATAAAATTATTATCAAAGGATGTTGATCAAAAGTCTGATGATATTGATACTCTTGTTGATCAAAAGATAAGTGATCTTCATAAAGTTATTTCCGAATCTAAAGAAGAAGTATCAACTATCTCTAATACATATGATTCTTTATATAAAGATTTCAAGAAAAGAGAAATTCATGAGAGTGAAAAATTAGAAAGTTTTGAAAATTCTATAGATAGATTTTCTATAAAAATTAATAAATTAGAATCATCACTTACTGATGATATATGTGAATTACAAGAGAATTTAGATACTGGAACCTCTAAGTACTATGAAGATTTTAAGGTTGAAGTTGATGAATTTGAAAAGAATTTATCTGAAAAATTAAAAGATCTTAAAGTAGATTTTACTGTAAATGAGAAACATATTGATGGTCTTAGAAATGAATTTCAAGATGTTGTAGATAGATTAAGACTTGATGAGATTGAAGAAAAGAATAAAGAACTAACTGATAAGATTACTCATATTGAAGAGGTCTTTGAAAAGTTTAATGAGAAAACAGTTTTAACTGAAGATATTCCTTATACACAAGCTTATGCTGAAAATGCAAAAGGTTATATTGATAATCCTACCATACCAGGAAAACCTTCAAATAATACAACAGATCCATTAACTCAACTTGATCAAAACTTTGTAACTCTTGACCAGTTACAATCACATTATAGAATATTCATTAATAGAATCCAGACTCAACTTGCTACTATTGGTGGAGGTGGTGCAGGATTTATTAAGGATCTTGATGATGTTGATTTTGACCAATCTGTAGGAACTAATAAACTTTTAATTTATGATGGAACTCAGTGGGTTGGTATTGCAAGTACTGCATTATCTGGTAGTAGTGATTCAACCTTAGATGATATATTAGGAAACGGTAGTGAAACTACCAAAGGAATGAGTGTTGGAGTTATTACTGCTACAAGTGGATATTTTAGTGGTATCTTAACAGCTGCCTCACTTAACTATGACGTTGTAACAGACATATACTCAACAGGTATTGTTACTGCAACTAAGGGTATACAGATTACAACATTAGGTCTGAATATAGCATCTGGTATTGCAACTCTTACTGATGGTCTTAGAGTTGGATCTGCTGCTACGATATATTCTAATGGTAATGCTACATTCTCTGGAATTGTTACTGCTGCAAGTTTTGTTGGAGATGGTACAGGATTAACAGGTGTTGCATCTACAGATAATATTCAAACAGGAACTCCTGCAAGATTCTTAAGTAACATTTATAATAGTGGTATATCTACTTTTGTTGGATTATCATCTTTCCAAGGTGGTGTTAATATAAAAGCAGGATCAGCAAATACATCATTAACAGTTGAGGGTGTTTCTCGTTTTACTGGCGTAACTACATTTACTGGCAATGTTAATATAAAAGAAAAGAATTTAATTCTTGGTGATAGTAGTGGTGTAACTAATGATAGGATTGTATTAGGAAATGGTTCAGATTTCCACATATATCATCCAGGAACAGACTCGATGATTGACAATAATACGGGTAATTTAATACTCCGTTGTAATGTCAATTCTGATGTTGGTGGTAATATTAAATTACAACCAAAAGCAGGTGAAGAAGGTATTGTTGTTATTCATGATGGAGCTGTTGAGCTGTACCATGATAATACAAAAGTAATCGAGACTGATAAACATGGAGCTATAATAACTGGTGTTGCAACTGCCACAGGATTTTCTGGTCCTTTAACTGGAAATGTTACAGGTAATACATCAGGTTCATCTGGATCTTGTAGTGGTAATGCTGCTACTGCTACTGCCTTGGCAACAGCAAGAGCAATTGGAGGAGTAAACTTTGATGGAACTGGAGATATAACTTTACCAGGTGTAAATGCTTCTGGTAATCAAAACACTTCAGGGACTTCTGCTGGTCTTACTGGTTCTCCATCTGTAGAGTTAACTAACGTAGTTGGTGCTGCTGCATCTATTGCTGGCATAGTAACTGCTACTACATTTAAGGGAGCTTTAACTGGAAATGTTACGGGTAATACATCAGGTTCATCTGGATCTTGTAGTGGTAATGCAGCAACGGCTACTGCTTTGGCAACAGCAAGAGCAATTGGTGGAGTAAACTTTGATGGTACTGAAGATATAACTCTACCAGGTGTAAATGCTTCTGGTAATCAGAATACATCTGGAACTTCTGCTGGTCTTACTGGTTCTCCATCTGTAGAGTTAACTAATGTAGTTGGTGCAGCTGCATCTATTGCTGGTATTGTTACTGCTACCACATTTATTGGAGCTTTAACTGGTAATGTTACGGGTAATGCATCAGGTTCATCTGGATCTTGTACTGGTAATGCTGCTACTGCTACTATACTAGAAACTACAAGAGCAATTGGTGGAGTAAACTTTAATGGTTCTGCTGCGATTAATCTTCCAGGAGTAAACCAATCTGGTAATCAGAATACATCTGGAACTTCTGCTGGTCTAACTGGTTCCCCATCAGTAGAATTAACTAATATAGTCGGTGCTGCAGCGTCTGTAGTTGGTATAGTAACTGCTACGACCTTCAGTGGAGCCTTAACTGGTAATGTAACAGGTAATGCTGATACTGCTACTACAGCAACAACCGCAACTAATATTACGGTTTCTGCAAACAATTCTAGTGATGAAACTGTTTATCCAATATTTGTAGATGGTGCTACAGGTGGTCAAGGTGCAGAGTCTGATACTGGATTAACATACAATCCGTCAGATGGTGAACTAACAGCAACCACATTTACTGGAGCTTTAACTGGTAATGTTACTGGTAACACATCAGGTTCATCTGGATCTTGTACTGGTAATGCTGCTACTGCAACTGCATTAGCAAGTGCAAGAAATATTGGTGGTGTATCGTTTGATGGAACTGGTAACATAGATTTACCTGGCGTAAACTCAGCAGGTAATCAAAATACTACAGGAACTGCTGCTGGAATAACTGAAGCAGATACTGCAGTTTCTTCTACAAGTGCAACAACAGTATTATCTTTTGCACATGCATCTTATCGTGGAGCATTTGTTTCATTATCTATTACACAAGGATCTAATTATCAGATTGGTAAATACTCAATTATACATGATGGAACTACGGTAACAGTAGTTGAAGAATCTGCTGTTGCAACTGGGTCTATGTTAGGAACATTTAGCGGAACTATTAGTAGTAGTAATTTATTATTACAAGTGACAATGGGAAGTTCATCATCAGCAACTATTACGGTTAAAGCAGATAAAATAACTGTGTAACATAAATATATAATAGGTATTGACATAATTCTTATGAAAAAGTGTCCTGAAGGCGAATATTATTGCAACGAGAAAAAAAAGTGTAGACCTATTCCAAAGGGTTGGCATACGGCTCGTGGTGGTTACTTAGTTCGGGATACCGAAAAGAAAAATGGAAATGGTAATGGAAATGGTAATGGAAACGGTCATTCTAGTAACGGCAACGGTAATGGAAATGGCGGTAATGGAAATGGCGGTAATGGAGGAGGATTAGGAGAGTCAATGAGAAGACTACCACTTAAAATCGAAATTCCAAAGACATCTGCTCAATTTAATTTGGGTTTAATGTTTAGAGAAAGTTTAGATCCTGATGCAGGGATGCTATTCATTTTCGATGAAGTTAGTGAAAAGTCTTTCCATATGAGACATACTACTATTCCACTAGATATTGCTTTTATTAGTGAAGAAGGTGTTATTGAAAGTATTAAAGAATTACAACCTTTGAGAAGCAGTCCTGTTTATTCTGATGCAGATGTTATGTTTGCACTAGAAGTTAATAGAGGATGGTTTGCAGAAAATGATGTAAAGGTTGGTGATAAGATTGTTAAATTGCAAGAATCAGATTGCGAATGTGAAGATTGTGGTCAAGATCCTTGTATAGAATGTGGTGAAAGTCATCATAAAATTGATGAAGATACCAATTTTAAAAATGAATTAAGTGGAGTCTCTTATGAGTTTATTGACATAATTAAACCAGAACCTATGAAAGTACCAAAACATAGATTCTCATACATAGATACATCTGATGATATATCTGCTGCATTACCATCAGTAGAAGAGGCAACTCGTTTACCAAATTACAATAAAGTCGGAAATATTATCGACTGTTATTTGGCTTGGAGAGGAAGTAACTACATGATAAAAATGTTTTTCCCTTCAGTCAAAAAACCATCACGCAGAGAAGTGCAGGATCAAGTGAGAAAAGTGTATCCTGGTGCTAAACTCTGGAACTACCAAGTATCGGAACATGAACCTGGAGAACCAATCCTCCAAACAACAGGGGGAAGATAAAACTAAAGAGTTAGAAAAGAAAGTAGAAAATTTAGAAAAAATTATACAACTACAACAAAAAACAATAGATCACGATAAAAAATTTGGAAAATATGAAATGATGTAATTATGGCAACAATGGATGAGGTTTACTTAGGTAATCCGCTTTTAAAAAAAGCAAATGTACAACAAGAATTTACTAAAGAGCAAGTTCTTGAATTTATGGCATGTAAGAGTGATCCTGTATATTTTGCTAAACAGCATGTAAAGATTGTTAGTTTGGATGAAGGTCTGGTTGGATTTAAACCTTATGATTTTCAAGAGAAGTTAATTAAAAACTTCCACGAGAATAGATTTAATATCTGTAAAATGCCTCGACAGACTGGTAAGTCTACTACGTCTGTATCCTATCTATTGCATTATGCGGTATTTAATGATAATGTTAATATTGGTATTCTTGCCAACAAAGCTGCAACTGCACGAGATCTACTAGGCAGATTACAAACTGCATATGAGAACTTACCTAAATGGATGCAGCAAGGTATTATATCTTGGAATAAAGGTAGTTTGGAGTTAGAAAATGGTTCCAGAATCTTGGCTGCGTCAACTTCTGCCAGTGCTGTTCGAGGAATGTCTTTCAACATCCTGTTTTTGGATGAGTTTGCATTCGTTCCAAATCATATTGCTGATTCGTTTTTTGCCTCTGTTTATCCTACTATTACTAGTGGCCAAAGTACGAAAGTAATAATGGTGTCTACCCCTCACGGGATGAACCATTTTTATAGGTATTGGCATGATGCAGAAAGAGGAAAGAATCAATATATTCCTACAGAAGTTCATTGGTCTGAAGTTCCAGGTAGGGATGATGTTTGGCGAGAACAGACAATTGCAAACACATCAGAACAGCAATTTAAGATTGAGTTTGAGTGTGAGTTTTTAGGATCTGTTGATACTCTTATTGCTCCTAGTAAATTAAGGACGATGGTTTATCAAGAGCCATCTACAAGAAGTGCTGGTTTAGATGTATATGTTGATCCAATAAAAGGTCATGATTATGCTATGGCAGTAGACGTTGCTCGTGGTGTAAATAAAGATTACTCTGCTTTTGTAGTTATTGATATTACAGAGTTCCCTCACTCAGTTGTAGCTAAGTATAGAAATAATGAAATAAAACCAATGCTATTCCCTACCATTATTAATGATGTTGGGAAAAGTTATAATGATGCATTTGTTTTATGTGAAGTAAATGATGTTGGAGATCAAGTAGCATCTATATTAAATTATGATTTAGAGTATAAGAATTTATTAATGTGTTCTATGAGAGGTAGAGCAGGTCAAGTTGTAGGTCAAGGATTCTCTGGTAAGAAGACTCAACTTGGAGTCAAGATGTCCAAGACTGTAAAGAAAGTTGGTGCTCTTAATTTAAAGACATTAATAGAATCTGATAAACTTCTTTCATGTGACTATGATATTATGAGTGAATTGACCACATTCATTCAAAAACACAATTCATTTGAGGCAGAAGAAGGGTGTAATGATGATCTTGCAATGTGTCTTGTCATATATGCATGGTTAGTTCAACAGGATTATTTTAAGGAATTAACTGATCAGGATGTAAGGAAAAGACTATATGAAGAACAGAAGAATGCAATAGAACAAGACATGGCACCATTTGGTTTTATGGACGATGGGATGGGTGATGATAACTTTGTGGATGATGAAGGAGATAGGTGGTTTAAGGCAGATGAATATGGTGATAAGTCTTATATGTGGGAATACCTGTCGTAAATGTAGTTTTTAATAAATATTTTCAGATAAACTGAGACTAACGGAGACAAAAAGCATGGCGACTCCTCAATTATCTCCTGGTGTGTTAACCAGGGAGGTTGACTTAACGGTAGGAAGAGCTGAGAATGTATTGGATAACATTGGTGCTATTGCAGGACCATTTCCAATTGGACCTATTGATGACCCTATTGATATTTCTACGGAAGAAGACTTGATTAATGTCTTCGGAAAACCACTTTCAACAGATGCACAATATGCATATTGGATGAGTGCAGCATCTTACTTAGGATATGGTGGTGTTTTAAAAGTTTGTAGAACAGACAGTACTAATTTAAATAATGCCAATGCTGGCGTTGGTGCTGCATCTACTGCTACACTCAAAATTAAAAATTACGACGATTACCAAGAAAATTACAGCGAGTCCTCAGCTTATACATGGTCTGCTAAGAACCCAGGTTCTTGGTCTAATGGACTTAAAGTTTGTTTCATTGATGATCTAGCAGATCAAACAATCGGAATTACAACGACAGACCCATATGCTGCTGGTGCGATTATAGGTTACGGTGTTACTGCTGCACTTTCAGATGTAGTTGTTCCTGGTGCAGGAAGCACATCAACATTCAGTGGATATCTTAAAGGTATCATTACTGGTGTTACTACTGACTCTACAGATAGTGCAAGTAGTTTTGATGTTAAGATTACTGCAAGAGTTGATGGTAGTGGAACTGAAACTAGAATAAGTTACGCAGAGAATACTCAATATGCAGCATTTGATACAGATGACAGTGTTTGGTTTGTAAACAACGCTGGTATTAACACTGGTACTACTGGTGGTGGTAAAACTGCTGTAGTATTCCCTGTTCAAACAGCAACAGACTGGTACAACAATCAGACATTGGCACTAGAGAACTCAGTAGTTTACTGGAAGTCACTGGCACCAAAACCAACTTCTAACGTTTATGTAACTGACAGAAACGGTAAGAATGACGGTCTTCATGTTGCTATTGTTGATGACTATGGAACAGTTACTGGAATTAAAGGACAGATTCTTGAGAAGCATGTATCTCTATCTAAAGCATTAGATAGTATATCTGCAGTAAATTCTCCACAAAAGATCTGGTACAAACAGTTCCTTGCAGATTTCTCACCAAATGTTTATGCTGGATACAATCCATCACAAGCAATTGACACAGCACATAATACTAAGGCTGGTCATCCTGTTGAACCAAGAGCAACTGGTTTTTCAACTACTTGGACTAAGAACACAACTGCTCAAGGTCTTTGGGGTCAAAAGGCACAGGATAATACGTTTGCTGCTATCGGTAACGTAACTTATACTCTAGGAAACGGAGAAGATTACTCTGCTGGAGTTCCTGCAACTGGTGAAAATGGTGGTATGACTGCCACATTATCAGACTTAATGACATCCTATGATAAGTTCTCTAACAAGGATGAAGTTCAAGTTGATTACTTGATCATGGGACCAAGTCTTGGTGCTAAGGATCAATCACAAGCAAAAGCAAATAAATTGATTGCTATTGCTGCAGATAGAAAGGATTGTGTTGCTACTATTGGACCCCATAAGGGAGACATTGTTAATGTTACCAATACAACAACGCAGACGACTAATTTACTTACATACTTTAGTCCACTAACTTCATCATCTTATGCAATATTTGATAGTGGTTATAAGTATACATACGATAGATTTAATAATGAGTTCCGTTGGATTCCAACTAACGCTGATGTAGCGGGACTAATGTGTAGGACAAATGTTGTTGCATATCCTTGGTTCTCTCCTGCTGGACAGCAAAGAGGTATGATTAATAATGCAGTTAAACTTGCATATAATCCTACTAAGGATCAAAGAGATCAACTATATCCGCAAAGAATTAATGCGGTTATTACAAAACCAGGAACAGGAACACTGCTCTTTGGTGATAAGACTGCTCTCGCATATGCATCTGCCTTTGATAGAATCAATGTTCGTCGCTTATTCTTAACGATTGAGCAAGCACTTCAAAAGGCTGCAGAAGCACAACTCTTTGAACTCAACGATGAGTTGACCAGAGCAAACTTCAGAAACATTGTTGAACCTTACTTAAGGGATATTGAAGCAAAACGAGGACTCTACGGATTCTTAGTTGTTTGCGATACAACAAACAATACCCCTGATGTTATAGATAACAATGAATTTAGAGCTGACATCTTCTTGAAACCTGCCAAGTCTATCAACTACGTAACACTTACGTTTGTTGCTACTAGAACAGGCGTTTCATTTGAAGAAGTCGCAGGTCGAGTTTAATTGATTATCATCTAAATAACAACAAGGAGCACACTAAAAATGGCAACAACCAGAGAGAATAAAACGATTTCTCAATTTAAAGCCGCCCTCATTGGGGGCGGTGCAAGGCCTAATTTATTTGAAGTTGAATTAACAACATTACCTGCAGGAATTAATTGGGATGCAGACAATTTTAGATATATGTGTAAAGCAGCGTCTTTACCTGCATCTAATATTGCTAACATTGATGTTCCGTTCAGGGGTCGTATTTTCAAAGTTGCTGGAGACAGAACCTTTGATGTATGGACAGTTACAATCATAAATGATGAGGGATTCAAACTTAGAACTGCGATGGAAGAGTGGATGGATTTAATTTCAAAACTCTCTAATAATCTCGGTGCTACAGATCCTACAGCATATATGACTAATGCTAAAGTTTACCAACTCGGTAGAGGAGCATCTTCAAGTAGCAAGACCAGTGATGGAAATGCTAATGCAGTATTAAAAGAATATGAGTTTGTTGATATTTTCCCAACAAATATATCTGCTATTGATCTTTCTTATGATTCTTCCGATGCAATCGAAGAATTTACCGTCGATTTCCAAGTTCAGACATTCTCTCTTGCTGGGGCTGGCGGTCCAAACGGCTAACTAAATAGAAGAAAGATACAATAAATCATGGCTAAGTTATTTGGGTTCTCGATAGAGGACACAGAATCACTATCTCCTACAGCGATCTCACCAGTTCCTCCTAATGCGGAGGACTCGGTAGATCACTATTTGAGTAGTGGTTTTTTTGGTACTCATGTAGATATTGAAGGTGTATATAAGACTGAATATGATCTAATTAAAAGATATCGTGAAATGGCACTTCATCCAGAAGCGGATAGTGCCATTGAAGATATTGTGAATGAAGCAATTGTATCTGATCAACATGATACTCCAGTAGAAATTGAACTTTCTAATCTTAATGCTAGTGATGGTATTAAAACTAAAATTAGAGATGAATTCAAATATATTAAAGATCTATTAGATTTTGATAAAAAATCTCATGAAATCTATAGAAACTGGTATATTGATGGTAGAATTTACTATCATAAAATTATTGATCTGAAGAAACCTATGGAGGGGATTCAGGAACTTCGTTATATTGATGCAATGAAAATGCGTCATGTTCGTCAGCAGAAGAAGAATGAAAATGATAAGTATGGAAAAAATTTAACAATGAAGATGAATGATAATCCAATGGATTATCGATTTCCAGAAATAGAAGAATATTTTATATACAATCCAGGTGGTAAGTATCCTACAGGTAATATTAATGCAACTGGTGCAAGCCAAGGAATTAAAATTGCAAAGGATTCTATTACATATTGTACTTCTGGATTAGTTGATAGAAATAAGGGATCTGTTCTTTCATATCTTCACAAATCAATCAAGTCACTAAATCAACTTAGAATGATTGAAGATAGTCTTGTAATTTACAGATTATCCCGTGCTCCAGAACGTAGAATATTCTACATAGATGTAGGTAACTTACCTAA
>CEUP01000650.1_pt1 | contig 46424 bp, 61 predicted proteins | sample 531371 | NCBI WGS metagenome assembly CEUP01 (sample SAMEA2622738, study PRJEB7988) | marine metagenome | biome: marine biome (ENVO:00000447); feature: marine epipelagic mixed layer (ENVO:xxxxxxxxx); material: "saline water (ENVO:00002010), including plankton (ENVO:xxxxxxxx)" | depth 150 m
AGAACCTTTGGCGTGTGGATTATTAAATTTCAAACCTCTATCCATTAAATTATAACTCCAATCAATTTCTGTTTTTCCAATATATAAATTAGATTTTTTATCTACTAATATTGTAATACCATTCGACTCATAAGTCAAGTCAAATTTTCTTTTTCTATCATCAAAATCTAAAGTATAAGTTAAACCAGAACAACCGCCACCTTTCACACCCATTCTTACCGCATGAGTTTCTGGTGACAGACCATCACGTATCATTATTTTTGTTATCTCTTTTGCTGCCGAAGGCGTAAATTGCATTGTCTATTATCTCCGCTACAATTTCTTTCGCATGGTTTTCTCTTGATAGTCTATTATAATATTCATTAGTTTTTGGAAAAAGTATAACATTATTTGAATTTAATTCTTTGACTCTTTTATTAATCCATTCCTTCACATCCATCCTCGTACTTCTTCAAGTGTTACTGCACCATATTCAAAGTTATAAGTTGTATCATTTGTCGCTATTAGTTTTGCTCCATTACTTAAATGAAACTTTTTTGCCATTTCAGTTTTAGGACTTAATGTTACATATCTTCTATTAGTTTTTCTTTCCTTTAACATATCCCAAACTTTAAAAATAATATCACGACCCGCACCTTTTACATTTGACCAGACAGTATAAAATATAGCAATTTCACCAAACCCCAATGACATCAATTCACTCTCATCTTTTGGAATCGCTTTTAAGTTTGACATACACAAAACTGCATTTGGTTTATCTATTTCTCCCCACGATCCGTTGGTATAGTACATCTCATTGGCGCCAGAAACCCTCCAATTGGCAGGAATGTTTGGTCTTACTGGATCATGTGGTGTATATGCTATTGCTTGTTCTAGTGAACATTTTTTAAGTTCTGACATTAGTTTAACAACTCCGGTATTTCTTCTTCCATCTTTTCTTCTATTTGTTTTTTTAATTGTTTCAATTTTGACTTAACAAATGTTTCTTGAAAAATAGTCATAACTTTATCCCAATCAACTATACTATTTTCGTATAAGTCTTTAGCCTTTTCAATAACTGTCGCTTCCTCATCGTGCCATATAGCTTCCCAAAACGTTTCTTTTCTCCATCTCATTTCTAAATGTCCAAGATACTCATCACCATTTCTAAATCCTTGAAATATATTCTGCACTCCCATTGATTGAAAATATGGGAAAGCTGGATCTGAATATAATTTAAATCTATATTGAATTTCTAATTTATATCTAAGTTTATCTTTTTCTTCTTTTGTCATTAGTGAAATCTGTATATTGTTTTAATATTTTCACCAAAAACCTCTCTCTGGTTTCCCATACCATAGAGTCAGGATCAATAACATATGAATTCAAATCACCATCAATTAAAACATTTCCATAATTAAGATCTTCATGATAAAATATACGCTCATGTCCCATAGAAAAATCAATAAAAGACCCTATCCATTTGAAATAATTAACAAAATTCATATTGTAAACACACTCTTTTGAAACTCTATTCCTCATTTCAACCCAATGATGACCTTTAATCTTGGGCATAGTAACTATATAGTGATCATCACAATCTTCAAATTTAGTTATCTCAACAAACTCCTTATTTAAATTTTGAAATCTATTATAATCTTCTATACAAAACTTAAAGTTAGTTTTTATAACCTTCTTTATTATATATTTACCATCATCCCAAATTTCCCTATCTGGTCTTTCATAGATTAGTTTCATTTCTTATGTCTGTTGCTGATATACTTTCCACATTCATATCCATTCTATAACATTGAAAACTATAACCAACGTCACGTCCGTAAGCAACTTGTGCTATATTAGGAACAGGCATAATGTGAAATAGATTTTGATCAAAATCTTTCAATGCCTCTTTAATAAATTCTGTTCTTTCTTCAATAGAATAAGGATTATTTTCATCCTTTTCTGTTGTTCTTAATAATATTACTACTTGACCAACTTCTCGAAGGGCTCTCTTAAATAATTCTGTATGCCCCTGATGCCAGGGCTGAAACCTTCCAAGGAGTTGAGCAGTTCTTCTCGTCCAATCCATTCTTTAATCCTATAATTATATTTTAAAGGTTTTTCAAAAATACTATTTGTATCTTCATATTTACTTTCTTTAATAGTATCCATCCAAATAATAATATCCGCATGAAGTAAGTTTCTATATTTATCATAAGGACAAACAAAATCTAAAATACCAAAGTTAAACTTTTTCATTATCTCAAATTGTTTAGTAATTCCTCTTTTATCATGAGCATAATTATTAGTAAATTCTCTAATAACATCAGCATTATAGTGAGGTATATTAAAATGATATGACAACTCTTTTGCTAATGTTGTCTTACCACTTCCAGGCAATCCAGTAATTAATATTTTAACTCCATGATCATTTACTTTATGTTCTTCTAGTTTAAGTAAACCTAAACTAAATGTTTTTGCAGCTGAATCCGCACCACTCATATAAACAATATGCTGTTCCGCATTTTTCTTACCGGTTTCTTCATGTGAGTCCATTTCATCAATTTGTATATCATCTTGATAATCATCTTTAAATTCAACTCTATGATCATAATCTGGATCTTTAAAATGTACTCTCAAAGTATTTTTACTTCTTAGTTCCACACCCCAATTTGCACCACAATGAATTTGTGTTGTGTCATTAAAAAATACGTCACCAGTTTGCCATGGGATATATTTCTCAACCTCTAAACCACACAACCATTCATCTTCTATATGTCTGAATCTTGTAACTAAATCTTTTTGAGGAATTAACATATCTTCAACCATATCTATTCTATTCTGATTAATATCATATATTTTCATGTTAGGATAACCAGGACGAAAATATGATGCAGTTTCACCATTACCATGAAACTCTTTTGTCCAATCAACATCCCAAGGAGTGAATGATCTTTGTTTCATGAAAACTGTTCCATTATATGGACTTTCTTCTATATCATCGTCCATACAAATAAATAAAGTTTTCCATGGATTTCTTAAATGAGTCGCAGATTCCCAAGTTTGAGCATAATCAGCAGGTCTTGATCCGTAAAATGCATCCCAATGTAATCCGAATGGTTCTTTGATATGAATATAATCTGAACGAATTATATCGTACTTATCCCAATCTTCAATTGCTTCTCTTAAAACAGGACTAATTATTTTCTTAACATTATCATTAGAAAAAACAAAAACATCTCTATGTGACATTTCATTACTTACTTTTGTCGCATTATCTCTTATTTCATCTCTTACTTTTTTCGAAAATAGTTGTGGGATTTTGAAAGGTTCTTGAAACAATTCTAGTTTTGTCATTACAACTCCAATCTGGCATTCCGCCTGAACATATTACAACTTCAATAGTCTTTGTTTTCTTTTTTAAAAGTTTATTCAGTGGTTTACATCCAACAAATAAAATACAAATAATTAACACGCACCACATTTTAAGTGGTATTTTAGTCATTGATTTCTTCTTATTACCTCATCTACACAAACAGGAAATGTAGCAGTAGCGATCAATACCATTTGATCATTAGTTGCATTATCTATAATTTCTTCATATGTAACAGAATGTCTAAACGCATCAACTACACAACCGCACACTTCTCTTACTTGTTCTGGCCACATCATTTGCGTAAATGGGACTTGGTTTTTTTCTACTTGATCAGCACACCCGTTAATATATCCATATATGAAATTTGAAGGATACCAATACGGAGTACTGGTATCAGGGTGTGCCATTAAATCTCTTTTCCATATTATGATAGACATAACAAAAATAAAAACAACGGCAGTTATAGTTAATGCAATATTATGTTGTTTCATGCAATCATTCTTTCTTCAACTTGATATGGATATTCTTCTGTAGGTTTACTTGGATTAATATTCATCCACTTACCCCATTCATCATAAAAATGTCGCATTCCAACCTCATCGTGAATAGTATTATTTTCATGTCTACCATGTAAGATTCTTCTTGGATCTGCTGAACTGTGCATTGATCCTTGTTGAGTAGTCACCGCAAGTAAATCTTCATGTAAATTTCTTCCAAATGGACCCCAAATTGAATTATGATGTCTTTGTCTTACCAATCTTTCTTCTGGTGTATCTTTTTTTAATCCTAAACCACGAAACTCAATCATTACTTTATCTGGACTAAGCGGTGTCATTACATCCACACGCAACGCTGAACCTCTTAAATTAAAATTAATACCTGGAAACATATCAATCATTTCCCAGTGGTTTGTTGGTAGATAAGGAAAGGATAATTCCTCTCTCGATTCAAAACCTTCGTATTGATCATATTGAACCTCAAAAGAACCAACATTGACGTGACCATTATTAAAACATTTATTTTCTCTAGCAAAATATGAATCATTAAAACCCGTCACTCTGTTGTGAAAATGTAAATAGTCATGATAAAATTCTGAATTAGTATCATGCCATAATTTAAAATTACATGGTATAATTGCTTTATGATAATGAAATACATCTAACGGTTCCGCATTAAGTGATTCTTTCATACAATCAAATGAACCATCAACCCATTCTTCTATTGTGGGCGGATTCTCATTTAATGTCACCCATACAAATCCACCAAACTTAACGTCACAATGTAAAGAATAAGTATCTGGCATCACATCTAAAACACCTCTTGGTCGGCGTTCAATCATATTACTAAATGCTTTTACTTCATTTTTATCACGCACAACTATCACAGGTACTTTAGCAATAGATGACGTTCTAAAACTAAATGTTTCTGGTAATTCTGATTCATGACAAACAGGAATCCAAACTTTACTAAAAATAGTTTTTAACTCTTTGTTAAATATATCTTCATCAGAATATATTCTACTGTCAACATACTCACCATCTTGTAGTTTACCCGGAACCGTATTCCATTTTGCTAGATTTCTTGCTGGCATGTTATTTCCGTTCGTTTCTATATTTAATTTTTTCAATTAAATCATTTGTTAGTCTCATCTGTTCAAGTTTTTTTGCTATTCTTGCAGATTTGGAATTTTCTGATATTTGTTTTTCTCTTGCTGCCGCTTCTTCATATTCTTTATATAACTTGATACATTGTTTTTCATACTTTTCATCTTCTTCTTTCCACTCATCTCTAATAATTATTCTTAAATCATTATAGGTGTAATATTCAATTAATAATTCGTGAGCTGGCTTATACTTCTGGTATATCGTTTCCAAGTAAATGTTCCCATTGCTTCGTTAGTCTTGCATCAACTACTTCACTATGTAACATTTTTAAATCTTTCTTAACTTGTTCAATTTCAAATTTTACTTCTGCACGTTCTTGTAATGTTTCTTGTCTATAATATTCTTGATACAATAATTGTAAAAATCTTTCCATTTGATTTTTTAATCTGTCATTCATCTATCCACCCCTCTTTTACTTTTAATTCTTTTTCAGCACCACAGTGAGGACAAAACATTTTTTTACCTGTCATATTCCATTCAAAATGTTGAATTTTACCATTAGAATCAGTCGCATAACTCCACCAATTTTGACACTCACCACAATTCATATGATATAACAATTCCCAAACGTATTCGTGTTCACTCATGGATAAGCATATGGTCTAGGTCTAACCCATTTATTATTTTCAGGATTATATGGTTTAGTTTTAGAATTAATTATAATATTTTCACACGGCATAACACATCGGTTCCATTCTTCATAAGATTGTATAGGTACGCATTTTCCACCATTTACTATTTTCCAGCAAGTTGTTTTTTGAATACAACTACTAACACTTAAACCTATCAAAACTGCCCATACCACCAGACATGCCGTCTTTTTTAATTGATACCATGTAACCATCTTCTTCCATTCTTCTCGCAAACTCTTTTGCGTCTTTCATCTTATCAAAGAATCTTTTCTGAATGATACTAGGGTCAGGGTCTACCCATTTGGCACTTTCTTTCATTTGAGCGTGTGTATTATTTCTTTTATCAGTAAACTTATAATATTCTACCCATGTATTCATTTATTCCATCTGTCTGTATGATCAGCGAGATGAGCATCACCACTTATTAACGGTGGTTTTGGATTATCTTTCATATCTATTAGAATAGTTTTAATTTCATGTAACTTATTGTCAACATCATTAAATCTACTATTCATTTTAATTAATTCTGTTTTTAAAGTATGTATTTGATTTTTTAATACTTTTATTTCATCATTCTGTTGTCTCATATTTTCCTTTTCCAGGAATAATATTTCTTATTCCGCCAGTTGGATCTTCAACATCTCCGTTTCTTCTTGGTATAACGTGAATATGAGGCCAGCCAATAGTTTGACCAGCCTCAACACCAGAATTCATTCCCACATTAAAAGAATCACACATGCCTTCTCTTACCATTGTTTGACCTTCAACATAAGCTAATTTAAACGCTTCTCCAATTGTTGTAGGATCTTTCTTTTTTGGTACAATTAACAAATGACCTTCTGTGACGGGATACTTGTCTTTGTAACAAATGAGATCTTGACTTTCATAAATCTTATTTGACCAAGGTGCATCTGAATGATGATTTAAAATGTCCATTATTCCTTTTTATTTTTAATCACAACAATCCATGTACGACTTCCGTCATCATGTTTTTTATCATAAACTGTCTCTAATGAGAATTTCTTCTCCTTTGATGTCTCCGACATTTGGTTCCTCTATACAACATGGGCATCCTTCTCCATGGACGCGTTTAAGATTTAATTGTTTTTTAATCTTTTTTTGTCTTGCTTTTTTCTTAGCTAGTTTCTTCTTTGTCGCCATTTAATTTTTCCTCTATGAGTTCAACCACGTCTTCAATTGTTGGATTTGATATATCTAAATCATCGTCAGCAAATTCTATATCAAATCTTTCTTCACACATCATTTTCAATTCAACCATATCCAATGAATCAATTTCCCAATCTTTTAGGGTATCTGCAATCTCCACATTTTTAATTCCAAAACTTTCCTCTAATATGCTATATAGTTGTTTTTCTATATCCATGAAATTCACTCCTAAAACTTAATTTTCATACTTTCTTTAATGCTCCTTGAAATTTCTTTTTCCCATTCATGTTCCCATATCTTAAACTTTTTTTGTAAGTTTTGTTTCGCATCTGACTCAACTTTTCTCAAGCCAGTATTCAACTCCCCCCGAAGTTTGTTAATTTTTGTTTCTAATGTTTTAATTTGTCTTTTTATTTCTTGTTCTTGTTTGACTAAATTTTGTTCTATTTTTATTAGTTCATCTTTTCTTTTATTCCATTCTAATTTAAATTCATGTAATCTTTCTTCTGCGTAGATAACATCATCTTGAAATCCTTCAAGTTGTTCACTTATTGTTTTAATTTTCTTAGAATAAAATTCATACTCTGGTGATACTATTTGATACCAGAATTGCCATGCCAAAGCTCCAACACACACAAAAATAATAATCCACTTCGCAGTATCATTGTATTTGTTTATTGCTTCTTTAACTTGCATTATATCTTTCTAGTTCTTCTCGTTTTTGTTTAAGTAATCTTAGTAGTATTTCTTCATCTTGTTTGTATTTTAGATCCAACTCTAATAACTTGCGATCATAATAATCTATACATTCTTGTATCTCTGTCATTTCATCTAAATGATTTTCTATATCAATATAGTCACTCCAAGTATCTATCACGCCTTTTCCTTTATTGGTGTAAATGATTCACCACAACCACAAGACAATCCTTTGCTTCTTTTAAAAACAAATCCTTGTTCTACTAAGTTGTCTGTATCTGAATAATCAATATGAGTAGTTCCTAAAACGTCATTTAAAATGTCTCTATCAACTACCATATCAAAACCATATTCGGTTTCTATTTTAATATCTCTTTCTGTATATAGCATTTCATCTTCAGTCCACAATGCCCATTTCCAACCAGAACACCCTCCTGAATTTGCACTTACTCTTAAATGTTCATGTGCAACTATTGCATCAAGAACTGCGTTTGCTGCCTCATCACTAATCGTCAGTGTTTCCATTTGTTAAACTCCATAGACCTAATTTGCCTTTAGTGGCGATTGTTAAACTTGCTATTTCTGGATTATGTAAAACCCATGCGTATTTATCATTATCATCTATGGCACAACACCCATCAAGTGCCGCTTGGGGTTTTGGTATATCTTCACCAATTTTTTTAATGTCTACTAAATCTACCTTTCCCAATATATAACCATGCATAGCCATGTAATCAATACTTATATGATTATTTTTTAATCTTGATATACCTTTTATAGTATTGACATCATATTCTTTTACTGGTACTTTAGCTGAATGTATGTACAATGGTCCACGATACTTTGTGGACCAAGATCTGATCTCATACTTTTTAATTCCTGCTAAAATTAAAAATGCGTATGGATTTTTAACTGTTAAAACTTTGATATCTTTCATGACTTGAAATGAGAAGTCTACTCCCTCCTGTGTGTTTATAAAAAGTTTGTTTAGTCAATCCAGTTAATTTAAGTGCATCTATTAACATTCTACCATCTAAAACTAATTGTGATGCTTTTTTAACTTTATCTTTTATTTTAACTTTTCTCTCTGGTATATAGGGAGTATATTTTTGTATTGCTTGCCACCTAGATTTGTTCTTAGTCATTGCCTCATGGAATGTCCATCTACCAGTTTTCCAATCATTATATGCTAATTGGGCTCTCTTTTTAGTTATAGATGGATCATAAGGTCGACCAGGTGGGATATGGTAAACAGTAACTAAAGACTGTTTACCTTTTTTTGTTTTATATTTTGCTATTCTACTAACGGGAAAACATAATTTAATTGGTTCACGGTAATCAATTTTATTGCCAAATTTAAATTGAACATCTTCTTCCATTTCTTCAAGACTTGGACAATGTTCGTCAAAAACTTCCCACATCCACCAATGAAATGAATTAGAAAAGCATGCGTCCTCAAACTCATTTTCATCCATAACAACAGGACGCCATGGATCACCCATCACTGGATGATAATCACATAATTCATCTAAATATGCTCTCCTAATTAATGAGATCATTGAAACATCATTTCATCTCTTTGCAGAGCTTTCAACTCTTTTTTAAAGTCTCTTTGTCTCTGTCTTTCTGCTTCTTCACGTTTCAATTTTTTCTTTAGAGATGGTTTTGTATAGTGTCTCCTATCTTTTAATTCTTTAAAGAGTCCTTCATTTACTAATAAATTCTTTAGTTTTGAAATTGCTTTATTAGTGTTATTGTCATAAACTTTCACTGAAATCATAGCATGTCCTTTGCGTCTGGGTTTTCTATTTTTTGTTGTTGTAATCTTTTATTTTGTTCCATAATACCTTGCACACTACAATTATATGATACTTGCCACACTTCTTGTTGTGCTGCTTCAGTTGGAGTATTAGAGTTCAAAACTTTCTCAAAATGTTCTAATTCATATCTTCTTTCAAATGTCTCTATAATACAAGTACAAACTTCAAAAAGTGTTTCTGGCAACATTCTTTGTCTTACATCTGGTTGCCATGACATTTTAGAAAAGTATAGTGATATCCAAAAGTTTTTTCTTTCTTCTGGCCAACTAAATTGTTTTTGAGGTAATGTTACTGCTACATTATCCTTTGGTTTAATTTCTTCTGCCTTTTGTGTACATCCTACAAATATCATCAAAGGAATCATTATCAAAAATAACCTACACATTTTAGTCCTTAGTAAGTAATTGATCTTACATATATTTAGGTTGATATGGTAGCCTGACTAGGAATCGAACCTAGAATGAGAGCTTAGAAGGCTCCTGTTATATCCATTTAACTACCAGGCCTTATCCCTTAAATTCATAAACAAAAACCTCAGTTGTTCTTTTTACAACACTGCAACCAGCAACACATCCAGGATCAAGTAACTTTACTTTTGTCAAATAAACACCATCAAACTTATAACTTGATGATAAACTTTTAATTCCACCACAAGTTCCTTGTTCAAGTACTTTGTTGCTGACAACTTCCCCGTCATCTTTTACAGTAGTATAAAATGTAGTTGGAATTGGACAAGCAAAAGATTTGCTATCATTAGGATGATTAACGTGGTCAACATAAAGAGATCCACCTTCAACAGTCCAAATGTAACTATTGTGTTTTACTTTATTATAATCGAACATTAATCCACCATAAAAAACTAAATGTTGTGATAGTCTTCCATCATAATATGATTTCTTTTCAATCAATTCATACTTTCCTTCTGGAAAATAAAATGAATCAACATTCTTTATTATTTTATGTTCTATCTTTTCATTGGTAGGAACTTTATGTATTTCTTTCTTCTCATACACCGCAACTTTTTTACAAGTTGGACAATCACCAGTTTTTATATCTTGTGGACAACCCATTGGATCATCACAAATATCTTCAGTATAAACCGCTTCAGTCTCAGTCTTTTCTATGACTTCAGACTTAACTGGTTCTCTATTTAAAACTGAACCAAGTGGCTTAAGTTTTGTAACCTTTGGTCCTTGTTTTCTGTCAACTGGTTTAAATAACATTTCACCATTAGGTTGATTTACAACCTCATATTTCACACCATTCATGGTGATGATCTTACCAAAAACAGGAGTAACTACCAGACTAAACAATAGGGCAAGGATTATCTTTCTCATTATTGATCTCTCTTGAAAGGTTGAATTTGCCATTGAGGGCCCTCTACATGAGGACTCTCATCACTGTACAAACCTAGTATATCAAGAAGCATCGCAAATGTCAAGTTTTTTGCTGCCGCCCTTTTCCACCAGACTTTTTTCCAGGTGACTTCTTCTTAACCTCTCGCTCTGGCAACATATCTGGAAAGGCTTCCCTAACAACATCATACGTGATGGTATCATAAAGTTCATTGAATTTTTTATCCTTCATGGCAATCACGACCTTTGCCTCGTCAGGATGAATCTTTTCAAGCAATTGAATAAAAATTGCCTCTCTACGGATCTGATTTACGTTAGCACCACCTCCTTCACAGAATATATAAAAGGTTCTAACTTCAGGATACAGAGATGTCGGGAAAGCCTCCGGAGTACCCCTAAAAACATAAGGCGGGGTTCCTTCTGGTAAAAGAAATTTTATATTAGGATGAAATGCGTGATGTAAAATTTCTTTACAATGTTCATTCAATCTTCTAAGTAAATCTACCTTGTGTTTTTTAGGTGCGACTTGGATAGATTGAAATAAATGTGGTATACTATCTGCCATATTAAAATTCCTCTATTACTTCCATTAAGTTTTTAAGTCTATGTTTCATAAAATAATTTAACATATCTTTTTTAGAATTACATTGATCTGTCTCTTTCCATTCTGTAAGAATTTTTTCTTCAATTCTCTCTGGAATGCATGATAGATCAATTAATGTTTTGTTTCTTGAATATCTGTAGTTATTACTTTCTGACAAGTTATCCATATCCAATTCAGCAATTTTCTTTTTAGTGAGTGGTATCTGTCTGCGTTCTTCAACAAATACATTATCGTCACTCAAAATATTTGGAATACCATCACTCTTATCGCCTCTTAATATATGTTCATCTAGATATGATTTAGGATCTTTATCTGTAATAAACTTTTTAGCGATGGGTGAAAATTGTTTCACATTGTCATATTGTTGTAACTGAATAAAATCTTTATCACTAGAGATAATCATTACATTTTGTTTTTCTTCAAACATACCATTCATACCAGCTGGTATAGTTTCTTCAGTTTGAAGATATTTAGAAAGGATTGCGATAATATCATCAGCTTCGCATTCTTCAATATGCATCACTGTGTAAGGTAAATGATTCTTTATCTCATCCCTGACCTTATTTAGTGAAGTGAATAAATCTTCCCAAGAGAATGTAGAATCACCAGATACATAGTTTTCTTCATCCTTAGCCCGCTTCATCTTTCTAGGAGCTTTGTATTGTGGGAAGAATTGTTTTCTCCAAGTATTGTAACTATCACAACATAAAACTATGTCACCATAATCTTTATATTGTTTTTTATAGTTTCTGATAGTATTCAATACTATGTGACGCACTAAGTCTTCATCAGGTTTGTAGTTCTTAACTACTTGCATAAATGCGCCAATAAAAACCTGACTATAATCAACTAAAATCATTTTGATGTAAATTGTTTATCAGTTATCGCAATATCGCTTTGTATAGGATGTTTTTCTAATTCCTTTGTCCATACCGCATGAATGTCTGGATAGTAAACACCTACTGTTCTTTTTGGATTACCATTGGAATCATACGCCATAGCAACACACCTTGGAATCACTCTATGTTCCTCATTCTTACCAGAATACTCACTAATCCAATCACCATGCTTTAGATAATGTTCCATATACCTAATATATGCTTTTTTATTATCTGCTGCATTAGATGCTTTTTGTTTCTCTTGTGGAGTCAAACCACGACTTCTTGCAGTCTTATTATATGCAGAAACTAATTCTTTTGATTCTTTAATCCATTCTTTTATATTTTTAAAAGAATAGTTATGATCATCTGGGAGTGCGAGAACAGTTGGGTGGATGTTCTTATATTGAGCGGGTTTGCGTTTGGCTCTCAACTTAGCCATGCGTTCTGCTACTTGTTCAGGTGTTTCCTTCTTTCTTTTCATAATGTTCTTTGACATCTTGCGTCCATCGTATTAAATATGAAACCAATTCATGATAATCCGCCTCATCGCGAATTATCTCTTGAAGATAGTCCATGAAGAACTCTTTGTCTTCAACCATCCTACATGCATCATCATACCTTATCATGATCTGATTGTCAAGTTTTTCGTGGAGTGCAAATAATTCTTCATTAATATCAGTGGCCTTGGAACTGCACCAATATGTATAGAAGTCAGAATATAACCATCTTGAGTAGGACATCAGACCGCCTCCGGTGTAGGTTCAGGATTTTGTTGACCATGGTAATGTAGATTATACACACCCTCTAATAATTGTTTCCAAACTTGTAATCTCACATCCCATCTGTAAAAAGTATCACAATAAACTTTACCATATTGTAATAATTGCATAACATTATTAGATGACCAGTTATCAATAACATCTTTTAAAACATGAGAAAATATTACTTTATGTCTTTCTGGATCTGGTTCATAACTATATGAAAAACTATAATTAGCCGTTGTTTCTGGTAGGGCACCATAATTAGGACAAACTATAGCACACATTGTACTCATCGCTTCCATGGCACTTATACATGATGTTTCCATATATGTGGAAGGGTATGCTAATATATGTGATTCTTTTAATAAACTTAAAACTCTATCATGTGGTAGTGTTCCATGGTATTTAATTCTATTATCTTCTTTACATCTATCAAATAGTTTTTGAAAATGTACATCATTTTCTTTTCTATTATATAATTCAAAAGATGAACAAACATGAAGTTCCCAAAATCTACTTTCAAATTCTTCTGATTGTATCACATCCAATAAAATATCTAATCCTCTATGTGGTGTAGATATATACACAAGTTTTGTAACATTTCTTGAACTTGGTACTTGAAAATCGCCTTCTTTAACATGAACTGGTTCTATAGAATTACCAATTACAATTGATTGTTCCCATGGTATATTATATAAAGCATGAAACAATTGTTGTTGCCAATAAGAAACAAATACTATTTTATTAAATTGTAAATGATAATTGGGATCTTTGAATGCTTGTCTTACACCTTCATCAAATGGTGTTTCATGCATCCAAAGTATTGATGGTTTCTTGGGGTCCATTGGGATTTTTTGATATGACAAAACCCAATTAAATTCTCTTACAAGTTCTGGAAAATTATTAAACAATTTTCTCGCTTGTATTTCAGTGCCACCATTTGCTTTAGGATCTAAAAGATCATCAAATGTTAAGTCTTGAAATTGTTTTTCTTTTTTGCCACCTTCAATGACAGTTAATTTTGGTCTATCACTCATAAGCCATGCTCATATATGTCTCTTGTAGGATTTTCTAAACTGCCAGTATTCTTTAATACTTTAACTCTATTAAAATATGTTTGTTCTTGACCATCATAATTACTTTGACTATGTTTACAAGTTGCTGACATTAGAAAACAATCATTTATTTCAATATCTTTAATTTTTGGTTCTATTTGTTTATATGTAAAATTAAAGAATAAACCTTTTCTACCAGACTTGTCTTGAACAATATAAACAGTACCATATTTAGCACTAGGTTTCTTTTCAATTAATTTTACAAACACATTTTTCTTTTCATTATGTTTGCCCATATAGGGTTCACTCAATTCTACTTTAACTGTCATATCTTTTTCTCTTTTCAATACCCATTCTGGCGGTTCCAATATTGCATCTTGCCACCTTTTAAATTCTTTTTCATCAGTTAACGGATTTGCCATTAGTTCATTAAATAGTCTTTTGGTGGGCCTTCGTCTGTTAGTTTTTCTTCCATTTCTTCTGGCATATCTGGATGATTTAAAAGAGTTTTTAGTTCAATTGGTTCTGGTTCTCCATCATCATTAATTTTCCATGAAGTTACTCTGCCTTGAACAGCACCATCTTCATCAAAAGATATGCGAAATTTAACAACAACATCTGTTTCTGTCTTACAAAAAAGATCAGCATTTGTCCATTTAAAATCTGTAGTTTGTTCTGTTGAACTTCCAAGTTCAGTAACAGTGTTGAACAGACAATTCATTACTTTGTCTTTAAACTTTATCTCCATAATACCACCTTATTGTTCCAATGTCAAGTTTTTTTCACCATACTTGCATATATAATAGGAATCAACAATATCTGATGTTGGATTCTTTATAGTACCAGAGTTTGGAGAAATTGTCAAGTTTATTTCTTTTTTAGTTTCTTCACAAAAATGTTTATACATAAGTTCCTTATTAGCATTGCCTTTATCTGTTGCAAATTTCTTAATAACAGTTGGTGGAACTAAATGATACTTAATTCCCCATTTTTTTAATTTATATTTTAGGATAGCAACATTTTCTGCAATGTTAAAAACTCTACCTGTTGCAGCATATGCATAATCTTCCAAGACTACAAAATCAGGTCTCATGAAGGGTGTAACTATAATATGTATAACCCAATCTGCTAGTTTTTCATATCTATCCAATTCACAAGAATATTCAGGATATAAAGTAACATTTACATTTTGAAGGGTGGACCACCGCTCGACTTGCTTATTATTATTAGCAAGACAATAATGGTCAACATTGTCATAATTCCATTCGGTTCCATTATATACCGTTATAGCTGGACTTGTTAGTGAGTAATCAATCCCTGCTATCCTCATCCATTAACTTTTTTTCATAATGTTTTCTAACAGAGTCTAGAAGTTGTATAGAAAATTCAAGACCCTTAATATAACACTTTAATTGTTCAGGCAAAATAATTTCTTTAACATTTGTTGTTTTTTGTTGTTTTATTTTATCAATATAATCTCTAGTCTTTCCTATTTCTTCTGCTAGAAGTTCTTCATATAATTGAAATGTCATTTTATCTCCAATAATGAGGTTGATCATGTTCTGGTATTCTTTCAAAATCATGATACTCATTTATTGTTTCTTTTTGTGTAGCGATACAATTATCTATCTCTACAAATTTATTATCTACAAATTGATACTTATATCTCCAATCTAAAAATTCAGATGACATCAAAGATTCATATTTGTTTTCTTCATCTGTTAAATTGTTTATCATAGTATCATTCGCAGGACCAACAAAATGAGTCAAAGTATATCTTGATCTGTCCATTGAAATATTACCTACTCTATGTAGGGTTGATTTAAATCTCCCATTAGACCATCTCTGTAACATATCCGCTGACATAACAACTATGGTATCTTTGACTACAGGAACATCATACCATTGATCATTTAAATATATTTGTAGTCCTTCACAATCATCTCTATACAATATAGTAAATGTATCAAAATCTGTATGTGCTCCACATCTAAATTGATTTTTTTCTATTTCTTTTTCCCACTTAGGATAATGAATCATTCTCATACCACTAATTGCATGAAGATGTTTCTCTACAAAATGTCCTCTTGGTTGCTGTAAAAGTTTTTCAAAAACATAAAGTAAATCATAAGAAATTAATGTACTTATTCTTATAAATCTTTCAGCATATTCTCTCAACTCTGGTATCTCTTTTGGCCAGTAAATTTCTGGCATTTTACTTTTTTCAACAAAGTTAAAAGTTTCCTTCATGTCTCCTGGATTACTCAACACCAGTTTTTCTCTCTCTGGCCAAATGTAACCAAGATTTTTAAACTGCATGACATCAGCATATTTGTGTTTTGTATTTACTGGTAAATCAAAAAACTTAACAACATAATAAAAGAACTTTTCTAAATCTGGTTTCCATGGAGTATGAAGATTGGCAAATTGAGCCATGCCATAGTTAGTGAAGGCATCCCAAACTTGTTGCTCAACATCCTTTGAAAGAAAATCTATTGTAGGTATATCAATTTTCATGTACTAGTGTTTTTATATAAAACTTATTTTCATTTGGTTGTGAAAATTTATATCTGACAGAACTTGGAAAGAAAACTATTTGATTTATTTCAATATCAATTGATTGGTACTCTAACATCAGACCTTTTGCGTCTGTATGTAAAATACTATATTTAGAAGAATCTGTTTTATATTCTGATGGAAAAACATTTATATATGACTCCAATTTAAAAGATTCTGATACCACCTCACTTATGTCCAAACTATTTTGATAATCAATTAACAAACTATTTTTATCTGTTTCAAGAATTTTATGATACAAATCTATGGTTTTTTGACTAACATCAATATATTTAATTCCTAAGTCTTTGCCTGTTTTTCCATATTCATAAACAACATCAGGAGTACCTGTGTATTTAAAACTAATGGGAGTTTCGGTATCAGTCCCTTCAAATTTTAAATCATATAACCCCCACTTTTCTTTTATATATTCTAGATTCTTCTCAAGTGAAACATCATCATTAATTTTTAAATATTCTACCGCCTTTTCATAATAAGAATCATTCAGGGGTTTTAATATTGGTTTATTTAAATTATATGGCATATCCAGTTTTTATTTTTGCATCTTTATAAATTCTTACTCTAAAGAAAACTTTCTTCTCTATATTATCTTTAGTAAAATCACCAGAACAATGTAAAACATATGGACTAAACACTAACATATCACCTATGTCATAAGGAAAATATGAATCAATTTCAAATCCATCCAACCATCTTTTACTCTTAATGACTTGATGATATTTTTCATCACCAAAATCTTCACCAGAATGCAATCTTTTGTTTGTTAGTTTTACTCTATTACCATCAACATCTGACCAAGGTAAAGAACGCAATATCTTTTTTAGTTTCCACCTTTTTAAATATGGATTCTTATCTATGATATGCCACTCATATCCCTCTGGATTATCATGAACACAATATTGTTTAAAAACAAATAATCCCTGCCATTTATAATTATCAAATGATCCTATGAACTTTAATGGTATGACTACTTGTAAAAAAGGTCTTTTATTAGAATGTTGTGCATCAAGATGCATTGGTGCAGGCCATGGTGCAACAATTAATTCACCTTGTAGTTCATGATACTTAATATCTGTATATAATGTCTTTAATTTATTAAATATCCATTGTTTATTTTTTTCAAAACAATCTTGACTCCAATGTACTGGCCGCCCCGCATAATCAATTTTGTCTTCAATGTTAATATCTAAATTATTATATATATTTTCTATCTCTTTTTTATCCCAAACTGAAGTATGTAATTTAGGTCTTATCATCTTTTCTTTTTGGTCTAACTGTATACTTATCTACTCCCCATTGACTATCTTTTCTTCCAACTCTTTCTACATCAGGAACCATTTTAACTTTATTCATTTTAGTTTTAGAAGTTTGTTGTGCGGGGTCTGTCAATTCTTCATTTTCTTTTGGTCTACCCCAAGGTGGTCTATATTCTAATTTAACATTTCTTTTTTCTGGTTCTGGTTCTGGTTCAATATCAACTTCTTCATCATGTATAATGAAAATTGAAAAAACATATAAAGTTTTGTCTCTATAATTTAACATGAAATAAGGATGGTTGCCTGTAACCAACAATCCACTATTACTTAGCATAAATTCATCATGAGGTTCAAAATATATTTTACAATCAGTTGAAACAGTAAAAGAGAATGCAGCATTTTCAACATCCAGATTAGTAACCATTGTATTTGGTGCTAAAGGATATTCACAAAGTTGTAAAGTTATTCCAACATTTTCTTCATCAAGATTTAATTCATTACCATGATTTTTAATTGTATCATGAAAACTACCCACAAAGTTTTGAAATATTGAAAGATCAACATCATCTTCTGTCACTTGGTAAAAATTACTGTATATTGAATTATTATTTTTAGTTATTGTTTCATACATTTCCACAACACCAACAGAATACGTTAGTGATTTTTTAAACATACCACCATCCACATGCTTTCTCTCTTGAGGAAATTCTTTAACATTAATTATATTTGATTCATTAAAAATTTCATTGTTTGAAAAGAATGATTTAGTATATTCTTCTAAACTTTTTAGATTTTTAATTTGATCTTCATTTAAATCAACTGTTGTAAATTTATTCATTTTGTTCCCCAAATTCTGAGAAAATGTATTTTAGGTTGTTTTTCAAAAATAGATTTCAAACTATTTATCTTGAGAAACCTAAACATGGGATTAGCACCTATTATCTTAGGATTCACATCTATACATTGATCAACTTTAAATCCTACTTTAGTAAATTCATCATACGCTTCTTGTTGTGATCTCTTATATGGAGTTGGCATACCACTCATTGACAATCTTATTTCTGGTTTTTCTATTTGTTTTCTTTCCCAAAAGTAATGATGAAACAGACCACCATCTTTTAAAACTCTATATGATTCTTGTAACCAATTTTTATTTCCTAACCAATGCAAAACACCAAAAGAAATAACACAATCAAATTCATTATCTTCAAATCTAGACCAAGTACTTTTTAATCTCAAATCATCTGGAAGATCAATACCAACCACATCATCAGATCCCAGATCATTATGATATGGCATGTCACCACATCCCATGTCTAATATTTTACCGCTTAGTTTAACAGTGCCTTCTTTAAACTTCATAACACCGTTTCTAAGTTTGGTATCACTTAATGTTATATGATAATCCATCGTACATTTTTTTCTTTATATACTCACCATAAAATTCAGGCCATTCATGTGAATCTCTGAATTGTTTTCTATGCTTATCTATTTCGTTCCAATACGGAGAATCATTTCTATCTGATAAACCATAAAAACTTTCTATAAAAACTATATGATTTTGTATCATTTGTTTAAAATTTAAATTATAATGTTTAACAAAATCATCATCTAATCTGAATGAAAAAGATTTCAACATTTCTTTAAAAAGGTAACAAGAATAAACTACTAATAATAAAGTTGTTGCTTCCAAAGGTTCTATGAAAGCTGCCGCAGAACCAACTTTTAAAGTATGCATAGTACAAACAGTTTCTTTGTATTTGGTTTTAAAGGGAACTTTTAAAAAAGTATCCAATCCATATTGTTCATTCAATTGTTTTTTTATTTCATCTTCTGTATTATATTTTGAACAGTAAACTCTACCAACACCAACTTTATTTTGTAATGGTATTTCCCAAAACCATCCATTATCTGTTGCATTAGTTCTTGTATAATATCTTTGTTCTGTATCTTTAAAATGATTAACATGACCTGCTATAGCGGTATCATTTATTATTAAAGGTGAAATGACCTCTCCACCCAAACCATCAAAACCTCTACAATCTATAGCAAATATATCTGTGTTAGAAAAATCATAATTTTCTTCAATTAAATTTACTCCCAACTCTTTACATTTTTCAATCAATATTGGTTGAAGTAAAACTGATTGCATTTGCCATGCGTGTCTTGATGAGCACTCTGGTACATTATTTTTATCAGCAGAAAATATCTCTCTTTCGCATTCTTCAATATCATCAAATCTATCATCACACAATGGAAATATCATAGAACTATTTTCATTTGCCCAACCATCATGTTTTATATAAAACTTATAAGTTGCGTTTGTTTGATCCATCCAAGATTCATCATCAAATACCTTTTCAAAGAAAAACCTCATGTAAGGTTGCATGCTTTCACCAACAACTAAAGGTTTCTTATTAGGATCATAATACAAATCTATTTCAATATCAGGAAGCATTTTTTTGAAATATGTCGCAAAAATAAGTCCTGTTGTACCCGCACCAATAACTCTTATCTTATCAATGACGCGTAACATTCTGGTCATATAAAACTCCTGTCAAGAAATACTTGTTTACAAATTCTTCTTCATTCCATTGTATATGATCTGAACTACTATGTAATAAGGAACAAGGAAAAAACTGAATTGTTCCTGGTTCCCATTCACAAATTTTATATATGTTCAAACCAAAAACTTGTTCTGGTCCTATGTGAGTAATTTTATTATTTTTCATATCTTCTTGAGTATAAGCCTCACCAGATATTGGCATTCTTTCTTGTGTTGTCAAATCAACAAATTCTTCTTGTTCAAATTCTTCCCAACGTCCTTGTTTTGTAATTGTTTTGAATTTAGTTTTTGATACCCTAGTATAAAATTCATCATCAAACATACATTTATCATAATATATTGTTGGTGGTGATACTGACAATGGGATAGAAAATCTAGCAAATACTGTATGATGATCACCAAAAGAATTGTCACTATCTGTATGAACTTGGTGACTCTTGGGAGTTAATTGTTTTAAAGAGCATTCAACTTTACAGTTACTTGTAAACCCATTTTTACCAGCAATATCTTGAAACCAATATTTAAAATCTTTATTAAATTTTTTTACATCCATTTTAAATTTGGTTGTTTCTCCACCATATTTAACATCACCCTCTCTTAATTGATTTACAGTTGGATACTTTGTTATGTTAATGCCTGTTTTATCTATAACATAATTTAAAACCTTTTCCAAAGTCAATTTTGTTGGAGTCTCTTGAACTAAAACATCATTATTAAGTATACTCATAATTATACCTTCTCTTTAACATTTCCAAAAAATCTAATCCCCTAACTTCTTTTATCAAATCACAATAATTTTTGAAGTTGTTCAACTTTTCTAAACTAAATCCTTTTGTGTCAAAAAAAGAATTCTTTATTTTTTTCCAGTAAAGATTATCTACTTTACCTTCAATTTCATTTAATATTTTTTCTTTAACTTCTTGGGGAAGCATACATGGATGAGTGAATCCTTTACCGCCATATTCTTGTACTTTTGATTTTGTTCTTCTGTTTAAAAAAGGTACGTCATCAGGAAGTGGTTCATTGTCCGCAACATTAATATAATATCTCCAACCTTTTTCTTTACAATAATCAATGAACTCTGACAATCCAACTGCGTTAAATGATGATAGTGTATAATATAAATCAACTGTAAATTTAAATCTGTATTTATCACCATATTTTTTTAATATGTTCATGTTTTTTTCAACCTTTTCCCATTTTGCAGGAAATCTTTGAAATTCAAATATTTCTCCCACCCCATCAATGCTCATATTTATTATATTCTTTTTAAACTTTTTTAAATTCTTCATGATAGCATCATTCATGATAGTGCCATTTGTATTACATTTAAATCTAACATTTCTTAACTTTTGATAAGGAGTATTGTCAACGATTCTCCAAAACTCTTTAGATAGAAATGGTTCTCCTCCATATATTTCTATAGTTTTTTCAGCAAAAGATCTTGTGTTTATAAAATCTCTTATAGTTGTTGTTAAAACTTTTTCTGATATTTTCTTTACGGGCTCTACATACAAATTCTCTCTCAATTTACCTAATGACTCTACATCTTCATTCCATTTTGTTGAGTACTTTGGTGCGCACATGATACATTTTAAATTACAAACATTTGATAAATTTAATTGCAGATGAGTTGGCATTGCTAAAGGTTTTTTCAAATGATTATTTCCCATCTGTTTAATTTCATCAACTCTTTTTGAATGATTAAACAAATCTTCTCTATCATAACACAATTGACAATCTGAATTCCATTCGTCATTGGTCATCTTTTCTCTTACAGACTCTATTGCGTCACCATGCCAAAAATCTTTTAAATCTTTTTCAAAATAAAATCTCCTTCCGCTATTACAGCACAATTTGGCCACATGGTCATCATATAATTCAATACTAAAAAAAGGAATTGGACAATAATGTTTTGGTCTATTCATATTTTTTTCTTAAAATACTAAATCTAAAAACCCATTTTCCATCAATTGGACTTAGAGCATAATCTTTTGTCATGTGCATTTGATAAGGATTAATTGTAGCCATATCACCCAACTTCATATCAAATTTATTTTGTATGTTTAAACCATATTGCATTTCACCATCAAATTGATATACAACGTGTCTAAAATCTTCTTTTGGGGAATCTTCTGGAATGAATGATTCATTATGATTTTGTAAATTATTACCATGCATATCCTGCCAACTATCTGGAAGACTGTCAGTTTCCATTGCTCTGTCTACTTCAATACCACCACGAACATATTCATTGTAATGTTGATCAAAAGTTATAAATGTTGTTCTTATGTTTTCAACATTTTCTTCTTCTGTATCAAAAGCAATTGGAGTTATACAAATTTTTATTATGTAATAATTTCCTTGTTCTGGATAATAACCATCAATATGTGGTTTAGTTGGTTCTGACAAATCTAACAAACACATGCCGTCAATTCTAAAATTGTCAGGATTTTCTTTAGGATATAATTGAGGAATAACTCTGAAATGTAATTTTTTATTAAATCTATTATCAAAAACTTTATGAATACTTGATCTTCTACCTAATATATCTTTTTCACTAACTCTGGTTAAATTATATGATTCTATTCTTTCTTCTGCAGATAAAAAGTCTTCAATATAATTTCCCTCATCAGCGTAATCAAAAAGATATTTCTTATATTCATTACTTAGTTGATTCATCTATTTTTTTATTAGGTTTTATGATAGATTCAAATGCTTCCATAACTGTATTCACTTCTACACTAACTTTAGAAGGATGTTCAGACATTAAGTTAACATTCCAATCATGTCCAATTGTTATTGGATCAGTAGGTGCTCCCCACATCACCACACCTTTTTTTATATTACCCCTTTGTGAACAAAAATGTTGTACACAACTATCTATAGATATAAAAGTTTTACAGTTTTGTGCTATGGCATGTAACACTGAAATTTTCTCATCTTCTAAAAAACCAAGTTCAGGATAATTTTCTAAACTAGGACTATAAGGATCATTCTTTGTTCTTATTATCAAAAAGAAATAATCTTTATTATAATTATTATATAATTCTGTAACCAACTCATAATCCATTTCATAATTTCTTGCTTTCATAAAACCTTGATGATCAGGAGAATATGCTTTTTGTCCTACATTTGTTCCACCTTTTAATTGTAAAAGTACATAAGGTTTTTCTTGCATATTAGAAATGATTTGATTACAATATAAAGCATCTGGTTCTGAAACATGAAGATCAATGCAAGTATCACCATCAGGTAGATCATACATATCTCTCCATGCTTTTGTCATGTGTATATCTTTTTTTAAATAATGAGATTTATATGGTTCATGATAAATCATCTTATCAAAATATTTTTTATAATCTACGGATTGATCCATGACATGAATAGAACTATAAATGTCCTTATGTTTATCATACAAATCAGGCCAAGGGGATTGGATTGATATTCTTTTCTCGGGATCTTTCTTTTTTAAATCATGAATAATATTTGACCATAACGCAACTTTACCAAGTCCATTTTCAACGATATGTAAATCTGATTTTACCGGAACTTCGGGCCAATGTACCAACATATAAATGCCTTTCTTTCACCACTTGTTATTTTACTAACTGCATGAGTTAAAAATGTAGGGAATATAAAAATACTTCCACGTTCTTTTTGATGTTTTGGTTGTTCAAATTCTCCTGGTTCACCAACTGTAGTATATCCACCTTCATAGTCTTCACCATCAGACAATTGAATTATAATTGTTAACTTTCTATCATAATGATGATTATCCCAATGATTTGTATCATCATGTGGTTGAAACCAATCACCTACACCATAATACATTAATTGTTTAGACATTAATCCAAAACTAATATCTAAATAGAAACATTCCTTGTTTGCTTGTTCAACATAATAATGTATTCTTTTTTCTAACCATAGTAAATCATAAGGAATTTCTGTAAGAAGTCCTTTCTTTGGTGGAGTTGAATTAAAATTTCCCTCCAAAAACATATGTTTTCTACTTCTCAACTCTCTAAAATATTTGTACCATGGACTGTCAGGAGTGACATCATCTTCAACAAAACATTCATCCTCATTCCAATATGACCACAACAAGTCACACTCTGAATCTGAAAATATTTGTCTTTTAAAAAAATAAGGTTTTCTTGCATCAGACATTTCATTATAATTATGTTCCTCTAATGAGGTATGTCTATGCGTGTTTATTTGGTTTGGACTTGTAATCATCTAAATTTTGGACCTATCACATTAGCAATTAACATTTTTCTAGTACCTGCTAAAATATCATCTATGTTATAATAGTAATATGCAGGTATAATTAAAACACTACCTCTATTTAAGTGTTGTTTGGGGAATGGAATTGTACTCATATATTCACCATATTCTCCACCTTCATAATCATCTGGCTCATTTAATTCTATTATTACTGTAAGTTTTTTATCAAAAGCTAATCCGTTAAAAAACCAATCACAATCATGACGCCACCCTCTATGATCTCCTATTTCAAATTTAAATAGGTTAAAAAATTCTACTGAATTAATATCAACCATAAAATTAGTATTGTTAGCATCCTCTACTAATTCTGTTAATGGTCTTTTAATCCATCTTAAATCTTTTCTTTCTAAATTTTCATTTAAACTTATGTATTCAAATCTAGATTTTCCATCATTATATTTTTTGTATGGGAATTGTTCTGTGATATTGAGTAATTTATCACATAATGTTGAATGAAAAAAGTTATCATAAATTACATATGGGGATTTTTTATAATTGATTATATGATAGTCCATATCAGAACCAAAAAATGGACCATGCATAGCTCCACCATCTGATTTTACTGCATCATAATCATCACCATTAGACATATCATTTCTATTATACATAATATTCCTATAATTCAGGTCGTTCTTGTTTTCCTTCTATATCAACAATTGTTTTACCAGTTATGAATTTAATTGCTGCTCTTAAATGTGCCATGTTATATGCGTATTCATTCCAACAAGTTTGTGCAAATTCTTTTCCTTTTAAAAACATACAAGAACCTTGACACAATTGAACAACTGGACAACTTCTACATTCTTTTCTCCAAGTCCAATGTTGACTTGATTTTGTCCTAACTTCTTCCATTTTATCCATATGGCCTGATAGATGTTTTTTCTCCAATCCAACATTTTGACAAGTTAAAACATTTCCTTTTAAATCAACTGCCAAATCATCATCCTGATCCATACCACATTTTTGACCAACATAATCGCTATCTTTTTTATGTATAAGAGTACCATAAAACTCATTTATTTTATCAACAGAAGTGAATACTTTCATCAATGGTCTATTACCTTCAGTTAAACCTTTAAAGAATCTTTCTTCTAAATCTTCTAAACCAGAATAATCAAACTTTCCAGTTTTTTCATTCATAGCAGTGTCTATATCATATGCTTCCACAATACCTTCTGCACTCACTGGAACATTTTTATCTTTAAATTTATCGGCAAACCAATTTACAGTATGATCAAAATCTTTTGTGTTTTCTTTTGTCCAAACCATACTAAAAGAAAACCCAAGTTCTTCTTGATCATTTAAATCTACCATCTGTTGAATAAATCTAAATTTTCTAGGATTGTCTAATGGATCAGGACCTCTCAAATGATATCCAGGTCCATCATGACTCATAGTTATATCTATTTTATGTTCTTTAAAAAAATCAATCTTTTCTTGATTTATTAAACTGCCATTTGTAACAATAGTAAATTCACAATCTTCTGCGACCCTCCCTTTTAAAAAAGGAACCAATGCTTTAATTTTTTTCCAATATAATAATGGTTCACCACCCCACAATTCTACAGTACCACATCCTGCTAGATCTAATCTATCATCCAACCTTTGCATAAATTCTTCTAAATCATCACTATCTGTTACTGTTGCGTCTGGAACAAATGACGCTTGAGAACAATACTCGCATGAATAATTACATTTTAATCCTAATTGGATTTTAAGTCTTCCTGGTGCTCTTGTCTTTTTTCCAGGATTAAAAAGTGGATGAATAGGATTAACCTCAACACCGCCACAACCTTCTCCAGGGGATTCCATATACCATTTATTAACTTTCCTAATGGCAACTGGATTCATACTATACAAGTCTTTTCCTTCTTCATCTTTTAAAGAACTTACATGAGGTTTATAATAAAACTTTGCCCCATCATCACAGATCAATGTATAAGTTAAATCTTTATCTACTGACATTATTCCATCCCTTTTATTTCGTGTGTCATAAACATATCGCCATAAGTTAATTTGTAACTTATTCTTCTATCAAAAGAATATGCCCTCACACAAGTAATTTTTTTGCATCTGTCAATACTTAACTCTTTATATTGACGCTCAGCTTTTACTTTAGGATTGTTTACTTTTTTTATTTTAAATTTTTTTATTTTTCTAGGTTTTAGCAAGCAACTCATATTTTTTTAAGTATTCTAATTGGGTTAATCTGTCTTCATTTAAAGAAGTTTTCATGTTAGAAAAATATTGTTTAAAATCTTCAAGATTTTGTGGTGTCATCCATTTCTGCATGAACGGATGGTTTTCTAACAAAAGTTTTCTTTCTTCTCTATCATATATATGTAACCCATCAAATACACATAGTAAATTAAATTCATTATATATCTTCTGTGCTTGTGTTTCTGGTTCATAATAAACAGGATGAGTTTTCCACATTTTCATTTTATGAGACATAGATTCTCCTGATCCAGAGTAATCTTCATCTCCCATGCTAAATAGTTCTTTTCTACTATCCCAAAATTCAGTATCTTTTCTTGGTGAATAATAATGACCATGGACAAAATCAGCAATTTCTCTAATGATATTTCCACATAAAGCATTATATTCTAATTGTGCAATTTTATAATCACCCTCATCCCAATTAATTTCTTCCCATCCATCAAATTTTGAAACTGGTTTTTCTTCAAATTTAGATACCAATCCTTGAATTAAATCTCTTAACATAAAATGTTGAACACAAACTGAACCCAAAGCCGTAGCTTCTAAAGGTTCAACAAAACTTTGTGACATTCCTATACTAATACAATTTTTTGCCCAAGGTTTTTCCAAGTAACCCGCTTGAAAACTTATCTTTTTCAGTGGATTAATTTTTCTTCTTAAAAATGTTTCTACTTCTTGTTGAGCAAGATCAAAATCAATAAATCTGTCATCAAAAACATAACCACAACCTTGTCTATGTTGCAATGGTATTTTCCACATCCAACCAAAATCCATTGCTTGTGCAGTTGTCCACATATCAAGATCCGCACCTTCAGGATTTTCTAAAACAAAAGGTAATGCACTATTTACAGTTAAAAAACCAAAAGGCCACCAATCATTATCATCATCAAATTTACTTGAAATTAATCTTCTTTGTCCTGAACAATCAAAAATAAGATCACATTCAAACTTTCTATCTTTTGTAATAACTTCTGTAACAGAACCTTCCCCATCGGTTTCAATGTCTAAAACTGTTTCACTAAAATATTCAACACCCAGATCTAAACATTTTTCTTTAAAAAATTCTCCAACTTTAACTGCGTCAAAATGTAAGCTTACACCGCTCATTTGATTATCAGATAATATTTCCATTAACTTTTCTAATGAGTGATTTGGAATACCATCTTCCATGAAAGGACTTGTCCATTCTAAATAATTTAATTCTGGACTCGCATAAATTCCATTTATATAGGCCCGTCTGATTTGTTTATTTGCGTTTTCTACTTCTAATTCAGGATTTTCTTCAAATTCATGTTCTACATCCATATCTGGATCTTCTTCTTCCTCTCCAGGATCTTCTTCTTTTGATGGATGTTCTACTCCACCAACAGTAATTAAATCACCTGTAAATGGATGAAGAAAATTTTCACCTTTGGCGTACCAATCTCTATAATCAATACCCAATTTAACTGTTGCTCCAGTTTTTTGAAAGAATTCTTTTAGATCAACTTCACATTGTTTAAACCATCCTAAAAATACTGGCAATCCACCTTCACCCGCACCTAAAATGTCAATTTCAGGACTTGCAATAACTTTAATTTTTAAACCGGGTAATAACTTTTTCATCCAATATGCTGTCATCCACCCAGAAGTTCCACCACCAACTACAATAATATTTTCAACAAACATTTTATCCTTCCATATCAGAAAAGGGAGTTTCCGTAGGTTCCCAAACCATTCCATCCATTTTATTTTGTGAATCAACTACTTCTTGTTGTGTATAAACAAAATTATATCCACCCTTCTCAAGTGGATTGAGGGGTGAATCTTTGTATATAACATGAAATGCTTCAGCAAAGTCACCAACTATATCACCAAGAAATACTTCTTCATGATCTGCTATTGTTAAATCGCCCCTTCTAACTTGAATACTTTTCACAGATTCATCACTATTACTTTTTTTAACATAGATAGTTGTTGGTTTTACCCACACAGTCGCAACACAATCATTAGAATATAACCATGTTTTGGTTCTTTTTGATGGTTTTTGTTTCCATCTGCCAGTATTTATTCTAGACAAATAAACTATAATATTTTTTGAAACTTTTCCATCATTAATTTCTTGTTTTAAATTACTTGTAAGTCCGTCATTCATAATGTTAACTGGAATTGAATATTTAGATTTATTAAACTGATAACCATCAGAAGCTAGGCTTGATTCTCTATCTGTATATCTTTTAAATCTTATATCTTTAATTGGATAATCTTCTTTTTCATATCCTAATGATCTAAATTTTTCATTCATTGCTATGAGAACGCTTCTTATGTTTGAATAATCATCAATTTGAAATGATCCATCCCGCGCATCTCTTTGTCTTAGAGTCCACATATATTCTGACTTCATTGTATCAGGACGTTTTTTTGATACACATAAATGAGCATAATATCTTGCATGAATCTCTTCAAATGTAGTTCTTAAATAAATGGTTGAGTCTTCAGGTACAAATTGTTTAAATATTCTCATATAGAACTATCTTCTGAAGTTGCATATTCTTTCATTTGAATATACCTATGCTTTGTTAATAATTTTCCTGTTCCATCCTCTAAAACAATATGATTACCAGTAATAGGATTTAAAGAATCATCACCAACTAAATGTCTAGATCTGAATTCTTCAAATGTTAATGATCCAAATTCATAAAACTTATATTTAAGTAAAATAGATATTAACCTAAGATCCTCAAAAATGTCAGCATGTTCACCAGTAAATTTAGAAGAAAAATCTTGTGTTACTTTACCCCTAGCTTCTGCAACATATGCCCATTCTCTATCCATATATCCACCATAACCTGACAACCCAGGCATTCTTCCTTCATTGATATAATCTTTCGTAATGAATGTAGATGAAAATGATTGCCCAGCATAATCTACAATACCTGGTAATCTTGGTAATCCACCATTCCAAGAATCAAATAAGTTTTGAAAAAATGTCGGAACACTATTAGCCCACTCCCATCCTGGGCCAATGGTATTATTATCCCAAACATAATAAGCCATTCTTTTAAATGCGTTTCTATTAGCATACCAAACAGATTGTATTGAACCCAAATATATTGGTAGATTTCTTGGGTCTTTATTAATATTAGATATTTTCTTTTGTACCATATACGCATATCTAAACAAATTAACAGAATCCTCATTCATTGCTGGATTCAACGCTTGACGTTTTAAATCAAATTTAACATAATTAGAATTAAATTTATCATTTATAAGATGGTTGTCTTGAACATTTCTTCCACTTAAAGAAACTGTTGTAATGTCTCCTTTTGCTCCAGCCAAGTATTTACTAGCATGAAGTCCTGTAACACCATCAACAGGTGCGTCAACTAATTGAAATTCTTTATGAATTGTTTTATTTCTATAAACCTCGTGACATCTTGCACCATTTGGTATTCCGTCTGTATAAAACAAAGTATGACATTGCATATGATGTCTTGAAGATTCATATTCTTTATATTGTGTCCAAGGAAATGTTTCATTTATAGAAGTTTTTGGTCCATCAGTTTCTATAAAATCTTCAACTTGAGAATGTGTACAACCACAATCAACCACAAAATCTACATCAAATTCTGTTCCGCCAATTGTTATTTTTGTAATATTTTTGTAATCTTTTCCTAATAAATTTGTTGCATGATATTCCAATCCACCTTCACCATAAACATCTTCTCCAAAAACATTTCCCAAAGTATTTAAAGAAGAATCATATTCATTTTTCAAAACATTAATTTGATCTCGTGAAACATATTCATCAAGATTTGGATCATAAACCATTCCTGCACCAAGATAAGGAGAAGTTGATTGCTCAACGGTTATACTTTGAATTGTATCAGTAATTATTGGAATGTTTAGTGATGTAATTTTTTCATCCATTAAAGATTTAATACTATCAAAATCATAACAAACAGGCATTCCCTCCGCAACTTGAAAATCATCTGCATCAGGAGCAGAAGCTATTATAGCATTTTCCAAATTAAAAAAGTGTTCTAAATGTTTATCCGCATGATACTTGTCTGGTGCAAACCAAGTTAAAGTATCAGTAATAGCATTTTTAGAATTTGGATATTTCATTAAAATATATTCTAAGAATAATCTAAATTGTTCATTCTCCTCTAGATCTGGATGAAAATTTTTTATTGCGCATTGATAATGAACTAATCTATTTGGAAAATGTGATCCTAGTAATGGTAAATATACATTTTCTGTAGAACCATCCTGTTTATTATGTTGAAATGCTTCTCCCATCGCAAGAGTAGAATTAGTTCTTGTCCAAAAAGTTTCTTTATTAATTCCACAATAATCATGTAAAAATTTAAGTCCTTGTGCACATAAAGAATTTCCTACAGGTCTAAGAATGTTCATTGAATAGTCTTGACCATTTGTATATATTTTAACTTCCATATCAGGTTCAGCTAACTTAACACAAAGAGCCATTAATCTAGACTCTAAACTGTTTCCTAATATTGCTATATGATTTAACGCCATTTATCTCCTACACAAAAACAAAATAAGTATTGTAAATTTTCACATTTAACTTCTTCTATTTCATATCCTGTAAAAACATTAAAGACCACTATAGATCCTCTTTTTTTATAAAAAATATCATCAACTGGTGTTCTTTTTCTATCAGATTCATATAGAATAATTCCACCACCATCCTTTTTTGGATCAAAAGAATCATTCATATTTACTACTGCAACCAATTTTCTATCAATATGATTTTGATAAAAATGATTCAATTCTTTTCTCAAGGAATAACTTCCACCTTGTTTATATTGTTCCCATCTACATGCTTCAGTATAATCAATACTATAACCAAAATTTATAAGATTCGCTCTTTTAAAATAATAAAAAACATTATCTTCAATATTACTAACATAACCACCGCCGTACCAACTAACATCAACATTTTTACCTACACCTGAAGATGATGAACCCTTTGATTTTAAATCCTCAAGAACCATTTGTGATTCATCAATAATTTCATCAATTGCTCCAGGAAAAACTATATGATCATATAACATAATACCTCACTTCAAATTTGGTCCAATAATATCAAAAGTAAGAACTTGGAAAAATCCTTGTTTTACTTTAGTAAAAGCGTAACTTAAAAAAGATGGAAATAAAATTAAATTTCCTCTTACATTATAAGCACCCAATGGTGATGATAATTCAGCATGTTTATCAAAAACTAAATCTCCACCTTTACAAATAGTGTTATCTGACAGAAAAACATAACCTTTTAATTTTCTATCATTCGGTTCATTATCATACCATAAAATATCTTCATGAAAATCATAGTAATCATTTTCTTTAAAAGTCAATATAATTGGGTCTGATTCCATACCCCAAATTTCATAACCAAATTGTTTTACATTTGCATCAAAAACATATTGCATTAAATGTTCTTCTAAATTTTCTGGAAGTTTAGAAACAATATCTTTTGGTTGATTATCTCCTTCTTGTTTTTCATGTATCGTCTCATCAAGAAAACATTTATCATAAGAATATAAATCTTTTGTATGTCTATAATTAGAAAGAACTATTTCATCATTTTCAGCTTTGATTATATCTCTGCCTTTTTGCAACTCTTGTAATTCATCACATTGCTTTACATCAAAACATCCTTCATAAATTACAAGATTTGGTTTTCTAACACCATAATTGTTAAGTGTCATAATATTCATAATATCACTCCTTGTCTTCTAAATCTTCCACCTTTTTATTTAATTGTTTAATTGCTTCCAACAAAACAGGAATCATTTGTACATATGTAACTGCTCTGTACTCTTGATTTTCTAATTCTACCATATCAACAATTTCAGGAAATACTTGTTCAATTTCTTCTGCCATAAATCCTAATTGTTGTACTGTATTTTCATTAGCAACTTCTGTTAATGGTGCATCTGGATTATCTTCTCCTTCTGCTGGAGCTTGAACTAATCCATCCTCATAAAATTCTAAACCTTTTTCATTATATTTAAACATAATAGCTTGAATTTGTTTTATTTTTTCAAGACTTTGATCATCTTCCATACCTTCTATATTATTTTTAAGTCTTGAATCACTCCAACAAGCACAAGCACATTTACACTTACATTTACACTTGCACTTACAAGCACATTTACACTTACATTTACATTTGCATTTGCACTTACATTTGCATTTGCACTTACATTTACACTTACATTTGCATTTACACTTACATTGACATTTGCATTTACAGTTACAATTTCTTGAATATTTTATTGATAATACATTGTGATGTGTCGACCAAGATGAAGAATATTGTAACAATCCTATATCAGTAATACTATATGGTCTTAAAGAAGCTCCTGTCTGCGTGTCTGTATTATCACCAGTGGAACTAATATTAACGCCATTTAAGAAAAATTGTCCTGATATGTAAGCACCTGGAATTGTTCTAGGATCTATCATCTGTGCAGAAACAGAGACAGAACCATCTGATTTAACTTCTAAATCACGTCTTATATTTTTTCCAGTATCACCAAATCTTAAAGCCATTTTTTACTTTCCTCAATGTTAATAGTATATATAGTTGTTATGAATATGCTATAGAAGTTATTCCAGAACAAGCATCATTATTTTGAAAATTAAAAGTAATATTTGCTGTTTGTGAAAATGTTCCAGAATGAGGAACCTTTCCTAAACTACAACATCCACCAGATGAACATAAATTTCCATTCCAATATTTAAAATCAACATTAGCAGGATATGAAGTTGCGAAAGTTAAATTCCATTGATTTTCTAACATTATAGAATTTGCCATCATTCCATACATTCCACCTTGGGATGCGCATCCTCGATCAGAGCAAATATCACTAAAATCCGCTTCAAATCCAATACCAACATGAAACCCTTTTGGTGGAGCCGGATCATGCCAATGATAACAATGAGGAAAAATCCAATCACCATCAAAAGTACCATCCGCACATGCTGATTGCTGCCCTACCGCCCAACTATTTGTTGCACTACAATTATTCCATTGATCATAAAGTTTGTTTTCACCATGCCAAGAATAAGAAGAAAAATTTCCTGAATTTAAACAATTAGATCCTTTGTCATGGCATCCTGTAATGTAAGAATTATCTGGAAGAATTTGACTTGGAGAAGAAGTTACTCCATCAATTGAAGTTTCATCTGTAGTCTGCCAACAACCAGACCAATTTTGTCTAACTTGATATCCTGGAGCCCATCTACCAACAGAAATCCTCGTCATGAATCTTTTTGCTGCAAATGGAGATCCACCATCAACTGCCATAGAACCACATCCAGATTCAAATCTAGCAGGTGTAACTTGACTATTAGTACTATCTACCCCGTAACCAGATGTCCAACGTTGCCATAAAAAATTTGTTGCATTGTGGAAACAATTTCTCCACATTACAGAACCATTTGTTATTGTTCCACAACATTTGTTAGCTGTAACATTGCCAGTAGAAGTTTCTACGTAATCACCTACACTATGAGTATAAAATGAAGTCATTTCTGCTGAATATTTTTTATAACCCCAAGGCGTAACCCACAAAGAACCTTTACATAAATCTGGAAAATCTCGACATCCATGCCCTGATCCGCTAGTTCCTACTGGATCAGCTCTTGGTCCACCGAGAGGTCCATTAATTCCTAACCAATTTCTTGCATAATCAGACTCAGCCCAACCGTGAAAAAGATTACTTAGTTTTCTACTACCAGATGATTGACATTGGATTGGTGGTAAAAGAAAGTTTGATGTATTGTTTGGATCAACAAAATTTGTAGTTGATGAAACTCCCCCATATTCACCCCCATCATAACCTACCACATCATCAAGAGAAACTAAACAAAAATTTTCTCCATTTGGATTTGACCCACCAGTTGCCATATCACATTGTAATTTTCTAAAATAAGTAAATGGAGAAACATCTGCAGTTGCTACATCACCATCTCTATTAGACATAAATCTTCTAGCGGTTCCAGATCCAAGAGATGAAGTAGGAGAACAAGCTGGTGGTGGAGCTAAACAAGTAGTAACGGAACTATTAACTATAGGAAATGTACCATCTGTTTTTGCAAACGGCATAACTGGTGAACTTTTATCAGAAGTACCATCAAACGCAGTAGAATATAAATATTTGTTATTAATTTTAAATGCCATAGTTATGTCCCTGGGTTTTGTGTTACACCAAATCCTTTTGCGGTACAATATCTGTCACAAATAAAATAACCACTTTTATCTAAATCATATTCGTCCAATTGAAAAGAATTACCATATCCTCCTGTCTTCCAAAACCCTGGACATATGTTTTGAAAAGATTCACATAAATCAAAAAAGTACAAAAACCCATCTGCGGTAGTACTTGCCCAAGATTTATAACAATGACAAATACAACCTGAACAAGTCGCATTTAAAGCACAAGTGCATGATATACAACACCAATAAGTATGAAAATTTGTTTCTGGGGGTTGACTTCTATGATGACTATAATGTGCTGGCATGTCACCAGCGTTAATTGGATTACAATTACCAGTTTGATCATATCCCCAAGTTGGATAACTAGGACAAACTACACCAAATGCATTTGAACATTTGCAAAATTTAAATTGTGCTATAATTTTATCTTCACATTTCCACGTCTCATCAGAATATGTAGAAAAATCATCATGAACTACTGCTTTAAAATCGATTAAATGGACATCTAATGGGTGATCTACTATTGTGGTTGTTCCTACCTTAAAAGCCATTACTGACTCCCCATTGACCCTGAATTTACTTTTATTGTATGACTTAAAACATTACTAAAAGTTTTAAATCCTATTTTTATTTCTGCTTCATCATCTATTTGTAAATCCAATGCTCTAAAATAAAATTCACCCTTACCATTAATTAAATTTATTTTATTTTTAGAAATATATCCTGAATCTGTTTTTATATAAACTGTAACATCTTTATTGTAAACATAAGAATTTACAGCTTCTTTTGTGTTTGAATCTATATAATCACTTGGCCAATTTATATCTATATTTGATTCTTGAACACCATCAGTAATAAAAATATCACCATTTTCCATCAACAATTGATCGCTTATATCTATTAATGAAATTTTTCCTTTTACTAATGCATCTCTTTGGACTGTCTCTGGCATTTGTAAATGAATAGCAGGATTTGGAAGTTGCTGATAATTAACTAAAAGTTGATCATTTCTTCTCCACAATGAATCTGCTATATCACCTTCTGGTTTATAATATGAAGTATCAACATCATTTGGAGTTCCATATGTTTTAACAAACCAAGAAGCATTTCTAAAATCATCATCTTTATCAAACAAAAACATTCCACCAATTCTTTTAGAAAATTCTGAAGTAGAATAATATGTTTTACCTTCAATGTGTTGTGTTTGTACAGGTTTAAAAACAAAATTTTGTCTTGCTTCATGTCTCATACCTGACATACGGGATGATTTGGTTTCTAATAATAAATTATATGGTGAAAAGAAATTCATTCCAGAAAAGGAATAATCAAATGACCAAAAAGAACAATCTATCCATTCAGGAGTATCAGGTTTTCCTACTTCATATCCTTCAGACGGATCTTCCATATTTCTATCAAAAACTGTTGTTCTAAATTGTACATATTTTTTATCTTCACTTCTTTTTATTTGAGCTCCACCAACAAATTTAAACCATCTTCCTTGTTTTGATGCATCATCTGCCCAAATATCACCATTAAAAATTTCATAAGTTTGACCTTCACTAATATGAAGATTATGTCTTGTCATCACAGTATGTCCAGATACATTATTTGCATAATTATATCCTAGTGGTGGCAATCCTCCTGCTTTATGCTCTACTGCATCTCCATCAAAAACATCCATGAAAAGTTTTATTGTAACTACATTTTCATCAACTTCAATTAATGGAAAACATTTATCATTTAAAGTTGGACTATATTCTATTTGCCTATTCATTTATGTTTTTCCAATTGTTGTTCTAGTTTTTCTACCTTTTCATTCAATTCTTTAATGGCTGATAATAATATTGGAACCATTTTTTCATATTGTAATGTTTTGTATTGTCCATTCCATGGAGATGGTTTAACTATTTCTGGAACCGTTGCTTCAACTTCTTGTGCAATTAAACCAACATGAGGATTATCATCTGCATCATATTTGGTTTGTGCTTCTTCATTCCATTTAAATTCAACTGGATTAATATTTTCAATTCTGCTTAACCCGTCTGTTATAACACCTGAAACATCTTTTAATCTTGAATCAGATGCTTCTGTTATAAGGTCACCTGTTGCACTAATATCACCAGTAATTGTTAATACATTTGTAGATGTTAAATTAAACTGGCAATTGGATGATGTTATTATATCTCCATTATCATCACCAAAATATATTTGTGCTGCACCAGGTGTCGCAGTTGTGGTTATTACTTTTGAACCTGAAAAAGTTAATCCACCTGAACTTAGATTATATAATTTATTTGTTGTTGAAGTAGGTGCTGAACCAGGTGTCAAAACAATATCAGAGGATTCTGATTCTCCTTGTGAACTTGTAGTTCCTTGTACTGTTAAGTCACCCGCAATAGTTGCATTTGCTAAAAATACTCCTGTTGAATCAATTCTGATCATATGTTCACCCGCAGATGAAAAACCAAAGCTTGCACCATCAGTAGTATTTGCTACTGGTGCACGCATTGCGAAATGACCAATATTTGTGCTGAATTCAGAACCTATAAATTTCATTAGGTAATTTCCATTAAACTTAAAGTACAATCCATTGATAAACCTGATTTATTTGTTTGTACTTTTAATTTGTCTGTTGCTTGTAATACTACTTTTTGACCAGAGAAAAATTCAAGAGAAGATGCTATTGGAATTTCTGTTGCTGGTAAAAGAGTAACATTTGTATTTGTTTCAGTTGTATCATCTGCTGACGCAACTGTTTTAGTTTCTGCTGTATCTGATTCTAACGTAGCAGTACAAGTAATTGCTGTTGATGTATTTGTATTTGTAACTGTCAAACCCAATAAAACTGCCGTTGTAGATTGTGCACAACTGTATAAAGTATCTGCAGAATCTGATTTTATTGCGCTTAATGTTTTTACTTTGAATGTATTTGCCATAATTCTATCCTAGTGCTATTGCCAAAGCGGTGGCATCATCTACAGTTGCTCCATCAATTCTGGTTGTACCAAAAAATGCTCCTGTTGAATTAGCCCATAATTTATTAGTTGAAGAACTTAAAGCTCCACCATATTGAGTTAAAGTAATACCTCCCTCGGGAATATTTATTCCAGAAGTAACATGAACAGTACCAACATTAGCAACTTGAATATTTGCTTCTGGTGTAGTAATTCTTGCTGCAGAATCTAATGTAGTTCCATCAAAAGTAAGATTACCATTATCTTCTAATACCCCACCAGTTCCTGCTATTATAACTCTACCAGACGTTAAACTATCAGATACAACTGAAGAGACATAAGCAGTTGCTGCATTTACTGTTACAACATTTGAAATGTTTGATATTGCAACATCTGTAGTTGAAGTAGTTGCATAAAGAGTAACAATGTTTGCTACAGAAATATTCGCTTCTTGCTGTGCCGCAAGTTTTTCTGTAACATAAAGTGTCGCAACATTAGCTACAGTAATATTTGCTTCTGGTACACATGAAGCTTCGCCCATTCCGGTCGCGGAACCGCCAAGTTTACTTGTTACATATAGTGTCTCAATATTCGCAGTAGTAATATTAGTTGTAGTTAATTCTGCTCTATTATAAAAAATACCATTAGCGGAACCAACAATGTCTACAGTCGATCCCATGAAATCATGGTTATTACATTGATATGAAATTTGTGCTAATCCCGCAGGAGTTTCATTATTTCCATAAGTCCAATAACCAATTTCTAAGTGTGTATGAGAATTTGCTGTACCAACAGGTCCATCATGCCAATGAAAAGTATGTCCATTCCAATCATCACCAGTGTACATTGCTCTATTCATACCATCTTCTGTCATACTATAGAGTCTTCTGGTTTTATCATTATGAGTATAAAACTTCATATGATGATTAGTATTTTCATCTCCAGGTGTTTCTGCCGCCAATGAAGAATCAGAAGTATCAAAAACATATTTACCAGGACCAAGTTGTAAAGTTGGTTGTTCTATTCCATCAATATAATAACATTTTGATCCACCTTTATTATAGTAAGGATTTTTTGCTGTTTTATTTCCTACTGTAACTTTAAAATGTGGAAGACCCGCACCAGCTACAGTATTTGCAGCAAGTTGTGCAGATGCGTGTACTACACCACCAGAAATAATTGCATGGCCTCCCCTTTGATCACGACCTGCAATTGTGCCTTCTGTTGTGGTATGAATTGTTACAACATTTAATGTTGATACATTTATTTCGCTTGATCTTATATGAGTTGTTCCAGAACCGACTGTAACTGAATCTGCTGTAAGATCATCTACATTAAATGTTGAAGCATATAATGTACCTACATTAGCGACTGTTAGATTTGCTTCTGGTGCATCAAATTTTGTTAAGTTAGCATATGTTGCATTTAAACTTGCTATTGTTCCTAAAGATGTAAGAGAAGATGATGTTACACCAGATCCCAAAGTAGTTGAACTTAGGATATCTGTTCCATTAATTTTAATTGTTTTACCAGATGCTAAATCTAAATTTTCTGAAGATGTCCAAGAATCAGTAGAATCAACCCAATTAAAAGTTTTATCTGTTGCACCTTTAAGTGTAATACCACCACCATCTGCTGTAGTATCTGTAGGTGTATCGACCGCACCTAATTCTAAATTTTTATCATCTACATTAATTGTAGTTGAAGAAATTGTTGTAGTGGTTCCAGATACAGTTAAGTTTCCAGATACAGTTAAATTTTCTCCAACAACTATTCCTTTGTTGGTTGTGATATCATCAATTGTTGCACCAGATGCATATAATGTGGTGACATTTGCTACTGTAATATTCGCTTCATTTATAACTGAACCAGTTGTAATATATGCAGTTCCAACATTGGCAACTGTTATATTTGCTTCTGGAACATCTATTTTAGTAACATTAATTCCAGGTAATACTGCTTCATTTGTTACATAAAGTGTGGATACATTAGCAACCGTGATATTTGCTTCTGAAACATCTTCTTTATTAATTACCGCATTGGTTGTTGCATAAAGTGTACCTACATTAGCAACTGTAACATTTGCTTCAGGTGTAGTAATTCTTACTGCAGAATCAAGTGTTGTACCATCAAAAGTTAAACTTGCGTGATCTTCAAGTTCACCATCTGTTCCTGCCAGAACTACTCTAGTTTCAGTTAAGTCAGAAACTTTAGCAGTTGCTATAGTAGCATTTTCTGTAACATACATTGTTGCTACATTAGCGACTGTTACATTTGCTTCAGGAATTGTTATTGCGGAACTTACTGTTACTTTTCCAGTACTATCTGCTATAGTTAATGAAGTGGTATCATCTGATGCTTTAATTGTACTAGTTTTAATATCACCAGAAATTGTAGCATCAATAGAACTTGCTGTAACGCTTGTAGCATAAAGAGTTCCAACATTAGCGACTGTTATGTTTGCTTCTTCAACATCTTCTTTAAATATTGTTGCTGCGGTTGTAATGTATGCGGTTCCAACATTAGCAACAGTCACATTCGCTTCAGCGGTTGTTATTTTTGATGCAGAATTTAATGTAGTTCCATCAAAAGTTAATGAATCACTATCTTCAATTTCACCATCTGCTCCTGCTAGAACTACTCTACCAGAAGTTAAGTCAGAAACTTTAGCAGTTGTTAATGTTGCGTCTGCTACAGTTGCTGCAGTTGTTACATAAAGAGTTCCAGTATTTGATACTAATACATTTGCTTCATTTACATCTTCTTTTTCAATTACCGCATTGGTTGTAATATAAGCAGTAGTAACATTAGCAATTGTTATGTTTGCTTCTGGTGTGGAAATTTTATCTGAAGAAATTGTCGGGATTGTTGCAGAAGAAGTAACATAAAGTGTTGCTACATTTGCTACTGTTACATTTACTTCCGGTGATTCAATTCTTTTTGTATTGTAAATTGTTCCAACATTAGCAGTTTCTATATTAGCAATATTAAGATCAATACTATCAATATTAATGTTTGTTGTATTTGCTAATCTAGTTCCTTCTAATCTTAACTCTGTTGCACCAGACGCATTAATATTAAATTGTTGATTAACATCCCATGATTTGGTTGAGTCAGTATAAGTTAAAGTTGCACCTGCTCCATCAACATTAAGACCAGCTCCATCTGCTGCCGCACCATCTGCTGCACCTTTAGCAACTGTAATATTAATATCATCTACATCTAATGTTGTACTATTTAAAGTTGTGGTTGTTCCATCAACTTGTAAATCACCTGATAGTGTTACTTTTCCAGTACTATCTGCTATGGTTATTGCTGATGTTCCATCACTTGCTTTGATTGTTCCAGTAACAACTTCAGTAGTTGCATATAAAGTACCAATATTAGCAACAAGTACATTTGCTTCATCAGTATCAAGTTTAGGCACATCTAATGTTGTCGCATATAAAGTACCAACATTAGCAACAGTTATATTTGCTTCAGGAGTTGTTATTCTTGCTGCAGAATCTAACGTAGTTCCATCAAAAGTTAAATTAGAACTATCTTCAATTTCACCATCCGTTCCAGCTAAAACTACTCGACCAGAAGTTAAATCTGATACTTTGGCAGTGGTTAATGTTGCATCTGCTACAGTTGCTGCAGTTGTGACGTAGAGGGTTGCGGTATTTGAAACTAGTACATTAGATTCATTTACATCCTCTTTTTCAATTACCGCATTAGTTGTGATATAAGCGGTTGATATATTTGCTACTGTTACATTTGCTTCATCTGTACCTAACTTTGGAACAGACATTGATTCTGTAACGTATATTGTTGCTACATTTGCTACTGTAATATTTGCTTCTGGTGTAGTTATTTTTGTTGCTGCATGTGATGCACCAGAAAGATAAATATCTTTCCATCTTTTCGCATCAGTTCCAAGATCGTAAGTGTCTGTAGCGTTTGGAATAATATGTGATGTTAAATCTGCTGCAATTGTTAAACTATCTGTATCAGCATCACCAAGATTAATTTCACCACCAATTGTGATATCACCATGTACTGTTGCATCACCAGATACAAATAAAGTACCAACATTAGCGACTGTTAAATTTGCTTCGGGAGTTGTAAATTCACCAGCCGTTAATCTGGGAGAAACAAACGAAAGTTCTGCATCATCTGTTAATTCACCATCTGTTCCAGCAAAAGTAACTCTTGTTGCGGTCAGATCTGAAACTTTAGCAGTACTTAATGTTGCGTCCGCTATAGTTGAAGTTGTTACATAAGCAGTTGCTATATTTGCTACAGTAACATTTGATTCCTCAACATCTTCTTTATTAATTACTGCATTAGTTGTAATGTATGCAGTTGCTATATTTGCTACTGTTGCATTAGCTTCTTCTACATCAATTTTAGGAACGTCTAATGTTCCTGTTACATAAGCGGTAACTACATTAATAGTTTCTACATTAGCAATATTAAGATTAATACTATCAACATTGATATTTGTTGAATTTGCTAATCTAGTACCATCAATTCTTATTTCTGTTGCACCATCTGCATTAACATTTAATTGTTGATTAAGATCAAAAGATTTTGTACCATCTGTATAAAGAATAGTTTTATCAGTAGCACCTTTTATTGTAATTCCAGCACCATCTGCAGTAGTATCAGTAGGACTTGCAACAGATGCTAATTCTAGATTTTTATCATCAACAGTAATTGTTGTTGATTCAATAGTTGTAGTATCACCAAATACTGTTAAATTACCAGTAATTTCAATGTTTTGACCAACATATAATGAATCTTGAAAATTGGTAGGACCGGTAACATAAAGTGTTGATACATTAGCAACTGTTATGTTTGCTTCATTTATTTCACCTTTAGATGTTATATAAGCAGTTGCTATATTTGCTGTTGTAGAATTTACTTGTTCAGCATCAACTTTATCTTCTGTGATTATTGTAGATGATGATCCAACTTGAAGTTGAGTATCAATTGTTAGATTTTCAATATAAGCAGTTGCTATGTTTGCTACTGTTACATTAGCTTCTGAAATATCTACTTTATTAATATCACCATAAGTTGTTAGATATAAAGTATCAACATTTGCTACTGTAATATTTGCTTCAGGTGTTTCTGCTTTTGATGTTGCATAGAGAGTAATTACATTAGCAGTTGTAATATTTGCTTCTGGGGTTTCAATCCTACTGGTATTATAAATTGTTCCTACATTGGCAACTGTTATATTTGCTTCTGGGGTTTCAAATACAGATGTTACAAATAAAGTTGTGACATTACCAGTATCAATATTTGCTGTTAGATGACCATCCCCAGCGTCAGATTTTTGAAGTGTGTTTGTTTTTAATGTTGAAGCATTGACTGTTGCTACATTAAAATAACCTGGAGAATCAGTAGCACCTAAAATTAATTTTGCTGTTAATCTTAGATATCTAAAATTAGTTGAAGCGCCTAAATTATCCGCTTGATTAAATTGAACTTCACTATCTTCACCCGCAGCAAGTGCTTGTACACTTAATCCCGCATCAGCTGAAGCTTTAAGAAACGCTGCCATTAAATCTCCATATAACTTATTATAGCATTAACTCTATTGCCCGTATCTGCAATCCAAAAAAATCCCCAACCCGCATCTAATATCATTCTTTGTGTATCATTAATATATGTATCAGTTGCAGGAATCTGCAATTCTTTTATATACAAATATTTATCATTCGGATTTCCAGCGTTATAAATTGTGGAAGGAGATTCGTCTGTTACCCAAACACTCAAAGCACAATCTTGTGTTGCGTGTCTATTAGAAAAGAATGCGGTAGTTATGGCATAGGTCTTGCCTGCTGGAACATAGAAATAATTTGTTTCTGTTGCTTGATATGTTCCTGGTACATTGTATGCCGCCATTGCCATGTCAGAACACCAAACTAAATGTTATAGCTTTTTTACGACTGACTAATTCTTCAGAATCTTCAACACCATCTCTAAAAAAGATACCACTTCCACCTCCACCTGCCGTTTTAGCAAAAATTTTAGTTTGATCTGTAACATTTGCAGGATCAGTTGATTGATCCTGCAAAACTAAATGTTGTGCGTCTATACCTTTTCTTACTCGAAAATCTACTGATGCCATATTTCAATTTTTCCTTCCAAAAATTTTTCATAATTAATCATTATTAAGTTGCATGAGCTACAGCTCTACGATATAGAGTAATGGTTCCATGTACTGTAATTGGATCATTAGCTGAAGAATTATTTGCTAACTTTAATGTAAGTTTAGACGTAGTTGTTCCGTCTTGTTCACAATCCCATGATATATCAGAATCAGCAAAATTAGTATCATCAACTCCAAGAGTTGCATATTCTGTTATTTCTACTGGTTGAACAGTTGTTGGTCCTGCATTTGGTCTTGAAGCAATTAACAATTTAGACATTTGATAATAAACAGTTCCAGATACAGTTTTACTCATAACTGCAGCAACTTCCGCAAAACACAATCCATCATAACCCGCAGATGCTCCAGTGTCCCAACTTACTACTTCTGTTAATGTTCCACCATTAGCAATTGCAGCTGATGAAAATGGAAGTATTTCTGTCATAACTTCACCAGTTGCGGTTGCTCCACCAGCAGTTGTTGCTTTATTATAAATTTTAATACCTTCACCAACATGGAGTGTTCCACCAACACCAAGACTCTTTTTAATTGCTGCACCACCTTCAGTTGAAATAGAAGGATTAGCGCCGGCTGTACCTGATCCTGCCGCCGTCCATGTAGTCATGTCTCCAAACTCATTAAAATCTTCATCATCTGTAGATTTATAAAAACCATCTGTTAAAATACCTCTGCCAGAACTACCCGCTTGAATTACCGCACCTTTACCTGCACCAAGAGATCCAGCAGTTACAAGACTAGCACCAGTATCAAAGGCCGCAGGGGTTCCAGCAGTGGTTGAGTTATCAGCAGTTGATTCTGCAGTAATAGTTGCTGCATTCATTGTAGTTGTTACATAAATTCCAGCACCTACTGAAAGATGATCAGCAATTCTCGCTCCACCACCAGTTTGAAATGACGCATCCCACGCACCTGCTGTTTGAGTAACTGCTGTCGTGGATGTTATATTAGCATCTGGTACAGTAATTGCTACTTGATTTGTAGGAGTACCAATAATTCTTCCAGTTGTTAATATGTCTTTTCCAATATGAATACCACCAGCAACTAATAAAGCGGCCGCCGTTGGACCTGTTGCATTATCAGCTGATTGAACATCAAGTGCAGTTCCACTTGTTTTTGATAAAATTAAATTTTCTCCTGCTGCAATACCACCTGCTGTAACAATTGATCCTGCGTCAGATCCACCAGAAGATGTTGCCACTAATCCAGAAGCAATATTTACCCAACCACCAGTTGCATTTCCGCCAATATTTAAACCTTCACCACCTGCTCCAGGACTTTCTACTACAATAGGTCCAGATTTTAAATCTGCCCAAGTTAATGATCCAGATGCGGTTAGATCATCTGATGCAGGAGCACCAACTCCCACCGCATTTGTTAAATGTCCACCAGTTGTTTCTGATTGATATGCTCCTTGAACAAGTGCAAATCTACCATGGCCTTGTGCGAAGTCTTGGTCCCACAACATAACACCATTTGCGTATTTATCTGCACCAGTACCAGCTTTTGCACATAATAAAAGTCCAGTATCATTTGTAGCTGGGATTGCGTCTTGACCTGTTGCTGTATAATTAAGAGCAATAACTGTATCACCAATTGTTGTATTTTGTGATGAAGCGGTTGAAGTTGTACCCAAAACTGTTAAGTCACCAGTTATTTCAAAATTACCGCCAATTGTTGCATTACCACTTGTTTCAAACTGTCTTAATTTAAGTTTACCATTAGTATCTGATTTTAACAAAGATGTTGCATCTGAATCATAAGTAGAACCTGAAATATCATCTGCTGCAGTAATGACGTGAGTATGTCCATCTGGCTGTGCCGCAGTATATGTTGTTCTAGTACCAGCGGATTGAGATGATGTAGCACTTAATGTTCCAGGTGGTGCTAAATCAATTACACCCCCTTGACCAATGTAATGCAATTTACCATTTCCATGAGGACCATCGGTTTGACCAGCTGATGAAGTCAGAACATCAACATTAGAAAAATGTATACCAAAACCAGCTCTAACATCAACAGAAGATTTTATATCCTCTTTTAATTCAAAACCAGTACGAAATGATATTTGTTTATCATTATCCAATACCAAGACCGCTCCACCTTGGTCATGGGTAGTTGCACTATCCAATGATGGACTTGATGATACTGATAATGCTCCACGATTTTCAATAGCTGATC
>CEUP01044633.1_pt1 | contig 46107 bp, 99 predicted proteins | sample 531371 | NCBI WGS metagenome assembly CEUP01 (sample SAMEA2622738, study PRJEB7988) | marine metagenome | biome: marine biome (ENVO:00000447); feature: marine epipelagic mixed layer (ENVO:xxxxxxxxx); material: "saline water (ENVO:00002010), including plankton (ENVO:xxxxxxxx)" | depth 150 m
GTTACTCTTGCCCAACACCTGAGTAAGTTTCCAGAGTTCTTCCAGAACAACAACTAAAGGGTAATTTTATCTGATGTAAGCGAAGCTGTTGATGATGTTATCAGCGTTTTGGAAGCTAAATTCTCATCATCTGATGACTGTATGGAAAAAGTTTTGAAGACGTTAATGTTTGCGACTACAAACGCACTATTGGCCACAGAAAACGAAGAGTGCGGGATTGTTTTCAAAGGCTACAAATCGACTTTCAAAATTGAGCCAGTTGAATAGGACACAAGCCCAATGAGTAGCGATTATCCGAATACATGCAATGACTGCAAGCATTCAAGTCCCTGCGGAATGGCTACGTACTGCAATAACAAAAAGCGTCCGAAAGACCGAGTTAAATTAATTGGTTATGTAGAGAATACTAGAAGGCAAAGTATTTACGTCAAACCAACGTGGCAAGGCTGTAAAGAATGGTTGCAGGGTGAGCCTTCCCAGCAAATATTTAAGTCACCTTTTTTTTAGGAAACAAGTGATCGTGGCTAAAGGTTTGATTATTCGAAAGGAATGGTTAGATAGGATTTTTAACAATGGTAAACATTGGGAAATGCGGTCTACTCATACTAATCAGCGCGGATTAGTTAAATTGATAGAGGCTGGAAGTGGTCATGTTGTTGGTGAGTGTATGATTGCTGGCTCTCATAAAGTGTCGCCATCTTTAGCTAAACAAAGTTATGAAGCGCACCAGGTCGATGATTTATCGCTGTTAGAAAAATGGTGTTATGCCTGGCGCTTATGCAAAGTCAAAAAATACGATAAGCCAATACCATATGATCACCCAAAAGGGGCGGTTATATGGGTAAATCTCTCATAGAGGAAACACGATGCAGCTTGAAATTGACGGAATTGGTCAGCAAAAAATGACGTTATCTAAATGGAAAGCTACTAACGATATCCACACTCATAATTCGCCGCATATGGATGAACCACGCTTGTATTGGACTTGTTGGGGTGAGATTAAAGATCCTGCTGAGTTCTTAGGTAAATACGGTGACCACGCTTTTGGATTTGGCGGTAGTGAAAAAACGGCAATTCTAGACTTCTGCAAAAAGCATGATATTGAGCCACCTTTTTGGTGGAGTAAATAAGTTGGAGCAAACATGACTATTAGACAAAGTTTCAAAGTGGCAAGTGGTGCTCTTCGTCTATTTAACAGCCAAAAGATAACTTATGCTCAGTTAAACAAATTGGTTAGTAAGTGTCATATTTTGGGATATTGCGCCGCCGTTAAAACAGTTTTAGTTAGATAGGAACGTTAACATGGAATTAAATACATCATTATCTTCTGGCCAAGCAAAGTTTGCGTTGTGGGTGGAAGATAAAATGCCTTATCTACTTCACCTGTTCGATTTTGACAGAGGTATGCTGTTAACAGACAAGTTGGAAGCGTATTTAAGTGTTGCGTCTCATGGTGAGCAAATAATGGCGAGGTTTGTCGCAACAGTTTGGACTCACGAAAATAAGTACGAATTCAATATTGTTGATGCAGCTAGTGTTTTGGACGAACAGCAAGTCGTGGTTGTTACAAGCTGGCTTAGACAGCCAATTTGGGCTTAATTAGCCGTATAGGAGACTGACATGAAATCTAGAACAAAGGGAATTATCGCTGGAATAGGACTTTTGATGTCGATGTCAGGATCTATTGCTGATTTTTTAAAGTTAAAAGATGCTGGAGTCGTCCTTATTATCAGTATCACGGGCATTTTTATTTTCATTGTTTTTTTTATCCTATGGATGAAAAGTTTAGGTGGTGATGAAGAACAAATAGCTTTTCCCGAAAGTGATGCGCATGAAGAGAAAAAGGACACAGGCTTATCACCTTACTCAAAACTACTGAACTGCTGTTTAGGCGATGAAGAGAAAGCAAATAGGTTGGTCGATTATGAAATGAGGAAAAATCCTCATTTATCAAGAGAAGAAGCTATTGAAAATGCCGTTGATTCTTTTAGGACTGACAACGAAATATTTAGGTAGGAAAAAATCATGTCTGTTTGGATGGAACTTAGGTGTGAGCAAGCAAGCGAGGATCATGCTGGAAGGCTTTACACGGGCAGGAAAGATGCGCATGGACTTGATGAAACGTCTGAGTGTTGGAGTCACATTAACGGTGGTTGTGGTGAGATATCAAGTAGTGCAAGTCAGAAGTCTGTCATCGACAATTATAAAGACATTTGCCGGACTGCAACCGCAAGCGGCTGGAAGCGCGTAAATGGCAATTGGGTATGTCCTCATTGTCTAGAATTCAAAGGTAAAGACATGCCTAAAGTAAGAAAGTGGGCGTAGAGGAAACACGATGGCTTTTTATTTTGGAGAAATCGGTTACGAAGCTGAAGGCGAATTTTCAAGCCAGTCTGATGCAGAGAGGGCGGCAGTTGACCACTCTGTAGTGATGGCTGATTCTGCTATAGCTGTTTGGGCTGATCATGATGATGTCTTGTCGGTGGTAATCGAAGGCCAAATTTTTGATAAAAGACAGTAAAGGAAAAAAATAGATGTCCACCTTTTACTTGCAACTCATTGCGACAATGCTCTGTTTTCTTTGCGGGGCATTAGCTTCCTACTGTGTGCTAATTATGGCTTTAGAAGGAGTTCGCTTAGTGCTCGCATCTATTGTGAGTGTAGGATGCCTACCTTTGGGTTTGGTGATGACTTATACCGCACATAAAGAGCGTCTGTATTTACAAAGGAATTAATGATGGTTAACGATATTAAGTGGTTTTGGAGCTGCAAGCTGAAGCGGCCAGACACCTTAAAGCGCCACAAAACATTTGAAACGGCTGCCAAGCGTGTCGGTTGTCACGGTTTTGTTTACTCAGAGGCTGACCAGACCGTGAAGCAAGTAATGCTCATGTCTGATAACACACTGAGAGGCTTCGACGTGGATAAGTCACCATCCCTCTGTAATACAGGCGGCTTTGATATGCGTGAAGCCCTTCGTAGCTTCAATATTATCGAGTAGGAAACATCGATGTCAGTTAAATGCAAACTTCTAAACCGAATAATTACTCAATTACCCTGGGTTCGTGAAGACGCAAAAATAGTACGTTGTTATCCAAGCTCTGTTGAGCGCGAAGCAGGTGCTTTTTTGTGGGTGGTAGTTGGTTACGATATCGGCTCTTGCTTTACTATGACTGAGTGTGTTGCCGCAAACGAATGGGAAGTTTGCGAGAGAACCCATGACTTTGAAGTTTTAGCGATTAACTAAACATAGGAACTAGCAATGGCCTTAGATAGGAACAAACTAGCTGCTGATTTGTATGTCGCACTAATCGCTAATCCAGAACGTTACAAGTACATTGCAAAGAAATTAGAAAACAAAGAGTTATCTAACGACGAAGCGACTGCGAAAAATATCAATAAGGCATTCAAGTTAGCGGATCAATTTATTGCGGCGGCAAACAACGCATAGTAGCGTTATTCGATAAATAGGAAATATCATGGAAACTAATGTGATACCAGATAATGTAGAGATCCACGCTGGCGCTAAAGATACTGTCGCTATATGCAATGGATGTGGTGCTTCATATGAGTTAAGTGCTTCGGATTATCCACAAAACAAAAATGGCTGTTTTGAACATGGAGAATACTACGATCACAAATGTACTGAATGTAACAAGACCATACGGCTTTGCACCGAAGTTCGCAGTGAAAGTGAACATGAAGCCAAAGTGCTGGATGATGCCATTAATCAAGCAGCCAAGATTCTTGGTGTACCAAGAGCAAAGTTGAAGGTGTTCGTCGATACAGACAAGGAACTCTCAAGTGAGGTGTCACATGCGAGTTAAAAACGGTGGCGGGAAATGGCTATTAATAGCTCTTTTGTCTGGAACGATTGCAGGTGCAATTTGCATTGCCTTTGGTGCTCCGCAAGTTATTTCTAACGCAATCCCCTTTGGCGTGTCGGCTGGTGTGTTTTTTGCCACTCGTGATAAGTGGCAAGCGTAATTGTGGGTATGGGAAATAGAAATGGAAAATGAATTTGGTTTACTGCCCTGGGTGCTACTTGCGCTAATAGCGTTCTTGCTCGGCCACTCTTTTACTGGAAAGCATTGGAAAACATTGTCGAGAATTGGACTTGTTTCGGTATTCCTTGCTTTAGCAATCACAACTCAATTTACTGTAGAAAGCATCAAAGGTGATACGGTGTTGTCTATCAGCCAAGTTGCGTTGTTCCTCACATTTATTGGTTCTTCGATAGCGGTTGGTATCAGAGAAGTTGTGTCAGTATTTAGCAAAAGCACTGCATAGGAAAAAAGATGGCCGAGATGACTACTGTAATTGCTTGCTCAAACATGGGTTTGTCTGGCGCTCAAGTGTATATCGAACAGTCAAATGAAGGCTTTGAGGCTCGGCAAGCTGTAGCCATTTTTGGCAGTTATCAAATGCAAGAATCTGACCTTGAAAAGATTAAATACAACCCCTTTCACGATGATTTTGACGATAACTTTGTTAGCGGCAAAGGTAAGTCAAAGGAGGCCGCAATTGAAGCGTTGAAGGCTGATGCAAAAAGCATGGCCGACTCACTTTGGATTTGATAGGAAACACGATGATAAAGCGCTTATATCAAAAGCTTTTATGTTTTTTGGGTATACATGACAAAGAATACGACCAAGGGCCAGAGATGGCTGAGTATTATCGAGTGACTGTTACCTGCAAAAATCCTAATTGCGACTGGCAAAAAGAGTATTCTCGACACTTTTCTGAATAAACAACTAATAGGGAACATGATGGACGAAGAACAGGTTGGGGAGAATATTGAAAATGGGCTGTCTCTCGTTTGTGATGAATGTGATCATGTTGGTTCGGCCGAAGCTGAATATCCATCTTGGCAGCTTCAAAATGATGGTCGTGTTCTTTGTATACATTGTGCTGATAAACAGGCTGAATAACTTAGTGGGAAATTAATCATGGCTCAGAAAAAAGAATTAGTTGATTGTCCGGAATGCGGATCTAGCGATGTTGGGGCATCTAATAATTCTGCATATTGCTATCGATGCCAGCATGAAGTACGCGCTGTAACAACGGCTAAAGCAGTCGATAAATGGAACGCTCAAGCGTTATTAACAGAGTAGGAAACGCCTATAAGACCATGTCAGTATGACACTTTATTATTCAGCAAAGGATTTCACCTGCCGCAAAGCTCTAACTACAGGCGGTCATAGTATGAAACTTACTATCCCACAGCTTTGAGGGGTTATTCAGCATCCAGGTTGATTGCTGGTGGTGTTGGGGGGCTTCTGCCCGGGTGTTTGTGGTGGTCGTTATGCGGAATGGCGGCTTTCGATAGCAATCAAGTGCTATCCCGCTTAATGCCATTGATTTGTTCGGCATAAAAGGGCAGTGCTGTTTCTGAGACCAATTTATTGAGTTGGTTTAAGCGTGGTGAGCTGCAATGCAGTAGTGTTGTGCCGGTTTTACTTCTTTCGTTCTTTACGATGGGAACCGCGCATCTGTCAAAATGAGCAATCATGGCGTGGTAGTGTTTTTGTTGGCTCATTGCCAGCTCAAACGTGATTTTGCTCTCTTCTTGATCGCATTCAAGCAGGGTTATCACCCCTTTTTTCTGGGCCGCTTTAATAATACTCGGTGACAGGAGCTGGCCGTCATCTTCGTTACCGATGAAAAATACGCCACCAGCAGATTCCCAGTCCTGGCCCATCTTTATCGCCCATTCTTTGTCGCTGGATTCTTGGTTATTCAAAATGAAGGCTCTTCGAGCAGCATATTGCGACAGCCACTTCTTCAAGTCGATATTAAATCCCTTTTTCTTCAAGCCAAATGACGTCAAAAGCTTGTACGCCTCTGCCGATATGCTGTTTTTATTTTCTATGATCCATTGCCTTGCTGAATAGGCGGGCTCTTTACTGCCTTGCGAATAGGCGCTCAACAATGCGGTATCAAGCAAAGAAAAAATCTCTGGTATAACGTTTATGTGTTTCATCAGTAAAGAGGGCTCTGTTTGTGTTTACGTAATATTCCTGGCACTACTGCAAAGTTCGCATGCATGATATTTTCAAGACTAAATTTACATCAAACAAAATCTTCTCCGCAACGTTCCCATAAGCTACCTATTTACGCGAACATTTCTAATATCATCCCAACATCTATTTCATATTGTTGATGACTTACAAATCTGCATGCTTAATGCTGTTATCGTATTCTGATTGCCCGTTGGAATTTTTTTTGCAGGTCCTGCTTATCTGATGATTCACTAGTTTTTTTGGGGGTAAGCTCTTGGCATTTTGATACTTGATACTTGTCAGCGGCCTTCTGGGCTTTATTGTCAAACTCCATCGTTGTGCCCGGTGGGTAATTCGCGCAGTGACCACCTTGCATTGGTAATAAAAGTTGGCTACCGGGCGGGGTCAACCCCTGGAGTGTCAATAAAATTATGGCTGACTTTAGCATGATAACGTACTCATAGTGTATAATTGTGCTTATTATACATATATTAGGCATTATCTGGAATGAGTTATTACTATATTGGGTACGTAGGTGCCTTTCTTTACATGCTTGGCTATTTCTTATTGGTACTTAAGCTAATACCGGGGAATGGACTGTTTTATTTGCTATTGAACTTGTTCGCGCCGATCATGGTTATCATATCACTTTATGAAAAACCCAATGGACCATCACTGTTTATACAGAGTTTTTTTGCACTGATGTCGTTACTTGGGTTAATTCAAATCAAGTTTCCTTCACTTTTCCCATGGTCAAAAAAGAGAAGTTCACCTGCACAGTATTAGCAATCCCGTTGGCGGTATACGTGATCTAGGCTCGGCAGGTGAAAAAAACTATGAGAACCGCTGCGCTGCAACAAAGACTCCCATCATTCCCGCAAAAACGCCTAAAACAAGGCTAATCGCGACAATTTCATCACGGCTCAGAATGAATGCTCCAGCCATCAACATGGTAGAGATAATGGCTGTAACAGCCAGACTTTTCGAGGTTGAATTCATCAATTTGTTATGCCTATTGAATTTACAATAATCATATACCTTCATTGAATAAAGGTAAATTTTATTGACTTAACGTGCGCACGTTGTTATTATGATTTCAACGTAAAGACAACATCACAAAAGGCACTGCAATGAGCATGAATTACGAAAAACAGTTTGCTGGAATGAGTCCGCTTGGACCTCAGTCACTTGTTGAGCATGGAACGCTTATCTGCGTGTATACAGGTAGCGTCTTTTCTGCATCGGTAGTGGATGCGTACAACCGCTACACCGCGGACTTCAATCAGTCTAACTGGCGTCCACAGCAAGAATTCCTGCTCGACCAAAGGCATAAATTCCTTCATGGCTTGATGCAACAAAACCTTGAGTCGCAGCAAGCTGCATAACACTGAATGATTAACGAATAATGGAAAATACCATGAATAAAAACACCCCTCGCACATTCATCTTAGACGGCGCTGAGTACACAGTGCTAAAGCATATTATTACCCGCAACTTTTGGGAGTTTTATATCCTGAGTGAAGCGGATGAGTACGGCCAATGCCTTGCTTATGTTCTGGGCGCAGAAAATGAGCTTGGCAATATCCACCTGCCAGAAATCATGCCGCATGTCATCTCGGTAACGGAAGACTTTACTGATGTTTTGCCGCCGTCAGGGACGGTTTGGAAAGATGAGGTTGGTGAGGCAGCATAGCTGCCTTTCTCGCTTCCGTCGTAATTATCATATTTCAGGGGATATTACAGTGAGTATCAAATCAGTTATTCCGCGTATCTTGAAGGTAAATGTACCTGAAGTCGCAACCAAACTACTTAAATTCCGCTATGCTGGTGGCCGTAAAACCATGACGTTATCAAGCAACTTGCTGCCACTACTTGGTTTTCATGGTGATGCGAAAGTGGTTGAGGAATCGCTAGGGGCTAATCAGGGCTACCGCGTTCGCTTAGCAACGGATTCCGACAAAAAAGTTAAACAAGTCTATTTGCGTGAATATAAATCTCGCAGCGCCAATCCGTTAAAACGTGATGCAAAGCGAGTCGAGCAGCTTATTGAGACTTCGAGCAAAAAAATCATTGGGGAGTCGATGGGTAATGCGGAATATGCGCATATTACACTTCGGTACGGTGAGATCACTTTTGCCCCGGTGACATCTGCAGAGCGCACCTTGCTGCAAAGTCTAGATCAGGACGACATGATCAATACGCTGGTGGCGATGACTGGTGGCGTTGATTGCTCCGTACTTGAGCAGGGCGGTTTCCGCGTTGATACCGTTGTGGAGTACCGTCCACAGGAGAAGCGAGACACGACTGACTACACTGAGATGACCTCTTTGTCTGTACTGGCTAATTGTGCGCCGCGGGTACTGTGTAACGAAGACATATATAAGCTTGACCCTAAGCGACTAGCAGAGCTGGTCGGTGACACCCCTATTACGGTTGCACACATGAGCTTGCAATGTGACGATTTCAGTACGCTCAAAACGAACAAACAAAAAAGTACCAGTGTTGACGATTTATCATCAACATTGGATATGTTTATCCCGGCGCTGAATATTGTTGATGCCTTAAAAATTCCAGTGCTGGTGGTAGAGAATGTGCCCGGGTTCCTGAGTAGCCCTATCAATGACGTTTTCGTGTTGCAATTAAAGCGTAGAGGGTACCGGGTAGAGCAGGGGGTCTTTGATGCTCGTGAATATGGTGGTCATACATCACGCAAGCGCCTTTATATGGTTGCCACATCGTTGAATGCACCGTTTTCATTCCCAGCAGCAACAGCGAAATCGCAGCAATCAGTCTGGCAAGACGTCATAGAGCCACACCTTAGTGAAATCATGATGCATGACATTACGGATACCAAAGTGATGCGTGACGCGGTTAAAACGGGTCGCCTCCGGGTTATCACAAAAGACAAGGTGCACGCTCCAACGTTAACAAAGGCTCAGGGGCAGGATACAAAGGATAGTGTAGTTGTTGAGCATGAGGGGCGCTATTTTCGTCTGCCGCTGTCTGTGCAGCGAGAGTTAAACGCACTGCCGGAAGGTTTCGATACCGACTGGATGCCTAAAGACAAAGCCGCGCAGCTCATTGGTCAAAGCATTTGTTGCAAACTCCACCATGCTATTATGGCCTCGGTAAAACACCACTTGGACCATTTTCGTTCAAAACTCACGCGCAAAGTCGCTTCCGTGGCACCAGTGAAACCCGCAAACAAACCTCTTGTCGATAACATTCTAGCCAAGCGCGAAAATGATTTAGCAAGATTTGCGTTCCAATTGTGACGATCAACCGCCGAAGCCCATAGCCGGGCTTCGGTTCCTTTTGCGATTTCGATAATCATTTTTTCATAATTCGCCGAAGTTAGGCTCCCTGCATTATTTGTCTTCGACTGGATAAAGCTTGTCCAGCTTAACAATCGCTCCTAACGCAGTTTTGTGTGGGTTGATTTCTTGATTTGTATACTGTCCATAACCAATCCAGTGCGATTTTAGTACTGTTCCGCAACGACTGTGATCCCGACAAACTGTTCCACAATCTATTCTTTCGTATCTAAAGTGGGGGTCGCCAATCTCGCATTGACATGGTTTTTCAATCCAGCCATGAGGTAGTTGTTCTGCAATACTCTCCAAGGGGTATTTTCCTTTTAAATGCTGAAAAATCTTGCTTTGCAGGCACTAAATTGACCAAACAAGTTCGTCATCGCTAAAAAGCCCTTCTTCATTTTCAATTAAATTTGTAGAAAATCTCAGCACCCAAGCTCTTCTACCATTCAAATGGATTGACCCGACTGCGGTTCCTACACGACCAATGAATTGTTTGCTATGAAAACCAGTCGATGAGCTTACCTTCGCTTTTTCACCAATACCTGACACTGTGATTTATTCCAACCTTAAAATGATAGCAGTAGCATCTTTTTGCTCTTTGTCATCAATACCTATTGAATTAAGAAATTCGATAACGTTATTCTTCATGTGTTCTCCCGGCAGTCAGTAGACTAATGAGTCCTTGATGATCACTTCACAGGATAAACGTCATTCAAATGACCGGCAATTTTGAGCCGCCGTAACGCGCTATAGAGGTAATCAACTTCGTTTTGCTTGTTGCCGGTAAAGGGTGCTTGTGAATGCCATTGAGTATTCGGGGGCCACCCAATTGTTTTTGATATTCTCCTGTTGTTGCTTTCAAGTAGTCCCCAGCCTTTTGGCAGGTCCGACATTTTAATCAGCCCTTTAGGCGCCAAATAGAATCGCCAATCTCCCATGCCAATACCGTCTTTTCGCACTCGCTTATTCTTATCGGCCAGGAAGTCTGCTCGCGACACTTTAACTTCAATAAGACAACTGACGCCGTTGCGAAAACCCAATGCATCTGGGTTTTCCCCGGAGCTGGTGGCGGCTTTAAAACGATCATCAAATGCAACAGAAAATCCATTATTCATCAAAAATCGAGCAGCCTTCTGACAAAGCTCATCGTGTAATTTGCCCGCCATATTTTCACTTCAATCATGCACAAAGTATCTATAATAGCATTGACATAGAGTGGATCAAAGTGCACACTACATACGGCATTGAGTAGCCTCGATGTCGTTTATATAGTGTGTTAACCGCTTTCCACGTCTTTGCTCGGGGGAGCGGTTTTTTTTTGAGCTCTAATCCGCTCAATATCTAATTGCCTTGGATCAACTTATCCCGGGTAATGCAAACTTGAGGAATAAAAGTATGGATGTATTGTTTAACTACGTGCTTTCGCCGGAGTTTATTCTGGTGGCGTTTATTATCATTTTGCTAAAGCAAACTATCAAATTCGTACCGCAAAACCGCGCTTATGTGGTTGAACGATTTGGTAAATACCAATCAACCAAAGAAGCAGGTTTGAATTTTATCGTTCCGTTTATCGACCGCATTGCCGCTGACCGCTCGTTAAAAGAGCAGGCTGTGGACGTGCCTGAGCAGAGCGCCATTACCAAAGATAACATTTCATTGCATGTAGACGGCGTACTATATTTTCGCGTACTCGATCCGTACAAGGCCACTTATGGCGTAGACGACTATGTTTTCGCTGTCACCCAACTGGCGCAAACCACCATGCGTTCCGAACTGGGTAAAATGGAACTGGATAAAACCTTTGAAGAGCGTGACCAGTTAAACACCAACATTGTGACCTCTATTAACGAAGCGAGCGGTCCATGGGGGATCCAGGTGCTTCGATATGAAATCAAGGACATTGTGCCACCTAACTCTGTAATGGAAGCTATGGAAGCCCAGATGAAAGCAGAGCGGGTAAAACGGGCGCAAATTCTCGAATCTGAAGGTGATCGCCAAGCAGCCATTAATCGCGCTGAAGGTGATAAGCAGTCTGTTGTACTAGCTGCTGAAGCCGACAAAGCAGAGCAAGTGCTAAAAGCCGAAGGTGAAGCCCAGGCCATTCTTGCCGTTGCCGAGGCACAAGCGGAAGCACTACGCAAAGTTGGTGAAGCCGCGGATACCGAAGAAGGTCAAAAAGCCATTCAGCTTGATTTGGCCACAAAAGCCATTGAGGCTAAACAGGCTATTGCCCGGGAATCGTCTATAGTGTTGTTACCCGATGGTTCAACCGAGGCGGCAAGCTTAGTCACTCAAGCCATGGCTATCATTGGCAAAATGAACGATAGTCACTAAAAATGATGAGCCTTGAACTAATTTCATTGATGGGGTTCCTTGGCTATCTATTTATTGCGGTAGACATATTACATGCTGAGTGTAGCCCTTTAGTGTTGCTTTTTGTGGGTATTGCAATGTTCATTACATACTGGCTATTTTTCTTCAGCATCTTTTCACCCACATATCTCAATGCAATTACACTCATCATAGTAATCTCGGGAGTGCCGCTATCGGTTTTGTATTGGCCGCAACAAAAATCAGAAGATAACGAACAAGGGGGTAGATAGATGGACTGGTTATCAGACAACCTGGCATCCACGCTGGCAGTAATAGGGTTATTGCTGCTGGCTATCGAGATTGCCGTATTGGGCTTCGCTACGTTTGTACTGCTGTTTGTAGGTATTGCCGCCCTGATTACATCAGGGCTATTCTATCTAAATATCCTGCCAGCAACGTACTTGAATGCGACTTTCGCTGTCAGTATTATCACAGTTCTGTCTGCGGCTGTGTTGTACCGTCCATTCAAAAAATTACAAAACCAGGTAGAGGAAAAACCGGTCACCAGCGACTTGATTGGTATTCGTTTTACGCTATCGGAAGACGTTGGGCCGGGTAAATCAACTACTCATGCTTATTCCGGTGTCCAGTGGACGATTAAAAGCGTGCAGGCTATTAATTCCGGTACCGATGTGGTCGTGGTCAGAGTGGAAACGGGTATCTTTCATGTCTACAGAGCAATAACATAAATTAATTATGCAGATTATATCATCAATAGACTTGACAATGTTGTCTTCATAATTAATATTTAACGACAGAAATCGGTGGAACGTGAGGCCATAGGCGTTCCTACTGTGAGAGAGTGGTTAAACCGTCCTTTGGGCGGTTTTTTATTGCCTATTTTTTACATGCAATTATGCATAAAATATTTACATTGGGCTTGACTTTGGGTTGTTGCTGTACGACACTTAAATGGCGTTACGGTCTTCCTGCGTGAGACGTGACGCACTACTCTTAATTCATGGGTTTTTTGATTAATCCAAACCGCCCTCCGGGCGGTTTTTTTATGTCTGTAAAGCAGAGCAGTGGAGGTTAATAATGAGTCGAACACTTAAATTTATGTTCTTGCTGGTTGCGTTTATCTATTGCTTTTTTCTACCTTTCTACATCCTGAATGATCATGTCGCCATGGCAAGCGTTGAGCGTATCAGAGGCTTCTCAGGCTATGGTTGGGGCTCGTTAGTGCAAGACGTGGTAGATTCGCATGATTCCAGCTACGTGCTCAGTGGTAATGCCTATATCTATTCGCACACTCAAGAGAAAGTTGCTGGGTATGAAATCAAGCGTAAACGCTTTCACTTTGCGGATAAATGCATGCCATCGTTAGAATGCCCCTTAATAGCAGGGGCGTTTGAATTTGATGCTAATTTTACTGATGCCGATGTAGAGCGTTTAGTTTCGCTTCTGGATAAGAAGTATGGAGTTCACAAGCGCTCCAGCTCAAGCGTTGAATTTGCTGGCGCTGCAGAACAAGACAAACACAAACTGATCTGGGAGGCCAATGATGGGAGCTTTATTCAACTTTCATTTACCCTTACTTCGCCCGGGCATCCCGACCGAGCAGCATTAAGCATTGATACTGAATTACTCTACGCTAGCAGAAAATTCAACACGTCGACCCGCGTGCAAAGCAATTATGAATTGGGAATTATGCAAACTGATGGTGAACTGGGCATTTAGCTCAGTTCCGGCTCTATAAATTGGCTCGGTATTTGGCGGGTAGCTTTTCTATCGTCTCGTCAATATCCCTGAGCATTTTATTTCCCTGAATATTCCGAACACCCATATTCCAAAGTCGCTTTAATTGAGTAAATTGGAGAAACAATTTACGCGCATTCTTTGCAGCATGATTGGCTGGTAGCTTTTGACTGCCATTGCACTTAAAACAGACCCCGCCCATTACATGCGAAAAACCACTGATTTTACCCTTGCCGATGCAGCGATGACAGTCTGTATACGTAGCATTCTTTTTAAGCGATTTATAAACAGGATTCAGTTTTTCTGCCACCTGGTCAAGAGTGGTCATTTTGGAAAATGTGATTTCTGTGGCGGCTTTGCTCATGATATTAGTCCTGTATTTTCAACAAGATTATTATGCATAAAATATATATTTATTGCAATATTGTGATTTTTCTGGGGAGGTTGATAACCACCAGCTCGCTGCTGGTGGTTATCCAGCAATTAAAAGATTGAGCGTGCCATCTTCAGGATAAGTTGCAACCAGGTGTTTTTCGCCATGCTTGGTTCGGTTATCGACATGCTGACACTGTGCGGAGTAATCGCTGCGTAGATAATCCGGTCGCCCAAGAGTTCGGCGGGGGCGTGTTGTGCTTGTTGAGCGTCACTCAGGCCAACCATTTTCTTGGCTGATTTCATTCCGTCTTTGTAGCGCAATACCATTTCGACTTCATGGTCATTCTGGCTGAGAAGATAACCCAAAACGCTTTTGATATTTTTTGCCTTCATTTCAAGCGCTGACTGGTCATCACATCCCAGCTCACTGATTTGCTCTCCGGAACCAAAACTATTGAGCATTTTGTTTTCATGCGACAACTGACTGTTCGTGTCTTCCAGCTCGGCAATGCGTTTTGCCATGGCATTCACCAGTTTGTCACCCTTCAAATCACGCCACATCTCGCCGTGACGCAACGCGTACTGTTGATTATTGGCTTGATCATCGATGTAATGGTATTTACCGTTTTCCAATTCTATTTCCATTTCGCGGTTCCTAGTCTGGGCACTTATACAGATTGAACAAAATAGCGACGTCTTATCAACAACCAGGCCGGTGCTATAATGCTCGCCTTAGTTAGTTTTTGTAGCATTGACTGACATGTTTTTGTTGTTAACTCTTTACGGAAGTCTTTGGCGAGTACCATTGCACTTACCAACATGTACCCATGCACAGGAATAAAGGATGCATTAATTAACCAGGCAGGGAAGGCAAGTATTGATAGTGCTGTTGCCAAAACAATCTGAACGGCCGTGGAAGAGATAAAAAATATCAACAGGGCAATGAAATAATAAGGGGGCATGATATTCCTCTTGAACTCACATACTGGGGGCTGGGAAACTCGATAGCGCGACATCCTGGGCATCTTTAAGAATTTCCCGGAGTCGCCTGATATGAAGCACATTGTTTTCGTGAACTGCGTATTTTTCGATAGCCAGCGTGAATTCTTCCGGCTCATGGTTTAACAGCATGGCGGTGACACCTTCCTTAAGTAGAAAGGTTTCCGGCTTGCATGACATGCCGGTGTACCACATTAAATAATGCTTCGCTTTTTTATGTTCGTCATCGTAAGGCAGGTGTTTAAATGCCTCCACCATGCTGACATACATATCTTCAGCGTCTTGATCATAGTGCTTACTAAAATCAACGACATTGCCACTTCGATGTTTGGCATAAATCAGTGCATTATGCAGGCCAGCTGCAAGCAAAGGCTCTGACTGTTCGTCGTCCTGTACCTTTTCAAAGTTGCCAACTATCTCAGGCAGCAACTCTTTTCTCAGAAATTCACCATTTTCGTACCCGTACATCCATGACTTTAACTTATCCATGTACGATGGCTCACTGAGTGCCTTTACCAACATATCGGTTAATGCTTTATCGGCTTTTTCGATAATTGTGTTTGGTTTGGTGGCGTATTCGAACATGGCAATCAAATGCACACGCTCAACCTGATTGAACTTATCAAGAATAGTATCGTTCATGCTGGCTGCATCCTCAGAAAGTGGTATTTACTAAGGGTAACTTCCTGGCATTCTTTTACGATTTCATTGAATCGCTCAATGGGCAACAAGTACTCTTGATAGTCGCAAGCCTTAGTGATGGCACCTGTAAATCTGTCTGGATCAAGGTCGACCAAAAGCGCATGGGCGCCCTCATGCAAAAGTGCAGTTGAAGTTTCAAATTCAGGGGCCTGACATTGAATTCGCCCTACATACCACATTAATGCACGCTTTGCTTCGACGTGCTCTTCATCATTAGGTAGCGATTTAAAGGCTTCGAGCATATCCCGGTACAGCTCGCCTGCCTCTGAGCCAAAGATTTCAGTGATGTCAATGGCGTTACCGCTTATATGTTTCGCACTGTCAATGGTGATCCATACATTATCTTTCAATAAATAACGCTCTTTGTTTTCCACATTGGCTTTCTGCCAGGCTTCTGGGAACAGTTCGTCACGCAAGAAGACGGTGCTTTGCCTTCCAGACAACCATAGGTCTAGCTTTTTCTTGTAGCCGGTATCGGACAGCGCTAACTCCAACATAGTGTCGAGCACGGCATGACATTCATCTGGAAAGCCTCTACTACTGGCATAGTCATACATTGTTTCGAGGTGTACTTGTTCGGTAGCAGAGAACTGCTCGACTAAATCTGCTTTCATCGCAATGCCTAAAGTAACTACAATATGCTTAATGATAGGCGTGTCACGCATAATAATCAAACAAAAGCCAACGCAATATTTCTTATCAGATTATGCATATTATTTATTTATTGTGCTTGACTGATGGGTGAAGAGAGGGTAAATTAACACTCAAGCATGTTGTTCCCAACTTCTTGCTTGAGAGATGTGCCGCGGTTGTTATCTCCGCCGCGTTAATTCTCTGGACTTCTATATTTTGTGAGTTAAGCCGCACGCCTGTTGCGGCTTTTTTTTGCACTTATACACTAACCGCGAATGAATTATGATTGAGGTTATAAATGGCAAAACGTTCAGATAATCCACTATGCTTGGCCTGCGGTAAGCCAACCAAAACGATTAGTCATACCTGTACGAGCCAGGTTGGGCACGTTATCTCGCGGAGATATGTCACGACTTGCTATCGCACCTGCAATGAGGGACAGAAATTTCGCGGGGAAGGGGACTCAATAAGAGCTGCCCGGGATGATTACGGGAGAAAATTTGATGATGACTACAATCCGTTGTAGGGAGCTCGTCACCAGGACTTACTCCCAAGCTTTACGCTAATTATATGTGATTGGTTTTTTATTTTTTTGACGTCACAAAAACACTATTACATGTATTTGTATTTATAAAATTTATTCAGGCACACCTTAAATACCCGGTAACCTAAAAATCCAACTATTAATCCTGCAATCCAGAGTTGTAGAGTGCTTACACTAAAAAAATTACTAACATCATGCAGCATAGCTTGCACTGGATACTCAAGCTCAGTTGTTTCCTTTGGTGGATAAAAGCTAATAGGAGGGAATAAAATAAACAACAAAGCAACCCACACTGACGCAAAATAAGAATATACCTTTTCTTTTTTACTCAGTATTTGTATCTTTTCGCTGGAATTTAATATGCGACTAGTTATAGGTTTATCCGCTTTGTTTTCCCCGCCATTTCCTACCAGCGAAAAAAGGTGATTAAGGCTTTTCTTGTCCGCACTTATTGCTAGCCTGGAGGCATCACTGAAAACCAATACCACTTCAGCTTTTTCTTCTTTTCTGCTCTCTGTAGAAAACAACCATCCAAGTGCTGCACCGTAAATGGCGCCATCAATAACTGTATCACTTCCTTTTGAGTAGTCAGCAACCAGTCCTAATGCAGCTCCTATGCTTATATTTTTGCGCTTTTTTGCTTTGATATAGTCGTTAGTTTTTCCATCTGCTTCAGGTTGGAAGGTTACAATAATATCTACAACCTCCTTAAGGTCATAGATATTGTGATTGCTATCTAATTTAGTTTGCCAGCATATGCGCGTTTCCAGCTTGCTTCCATTAAAATTTAGGGGCTCTCCCATACTCGTTTCAATCATACATATATTCCGTCTGATATTCGCTTTTTAAGATATATTGTTCTAATCGCTTTTCAATGATGTCAAGGTTAATCAGAACGTGAGTAGATTTGACATTATTAGGTGGTGATTTAAAGGTACCGATCATACCCAGGCACAGTTCGCCTGCCTCTCAACCAAATATTTCACTGATATCGGTGGCGTTACCGTTGAAATGTTTCGCACTATCAATGATGATCCATACATTATCTTGCAATAAAGAGCGCTCTTTATCTTCTATATTGGCTTTTCGCCAGGCTTCCGGAAACAGTTCATCACGCAAAAAGACGGTGCTTTTAATCCCAGATAGCCATAGGTCTAGCTTTTTCTTGTAGCCGGTATCGGACAGCGCTAATTCCAACATAGTGTCGAGCACGGCATCGCATTCATCTGGATAGCTTCTGCCACTGAAATAGCCATACATTGTTTCGAGGTGTACTTGTTCGGTAGCAGAGAACTGCTCAATTAACTCGGTTTTCATGACGATGCCTATAATAAGTGCAATTCGCCTAATAATAGGCGTTTATTTGTTATGCGTAATTATTGCGAAGGGTCGCTTCAGCAATTTATTCAACCAGGAGTGTTCATCAGCAAACAGTGATAAAGGTATTAAGAAGCTGCATACCATTGCAGCCAAAATGCCTACATAGAATAAATACTCTTCCTGTAGAATTATCCCTCCTATTAATGCGTAGGCCAAACCAGCATTGCAGCCAAGAAATAACAACGCAAAAATGGGATTAGCAACGAAGGAGACAAGCGGGCTTTTGTACAGCAAGAAGAGCCTTTGTGTGCCCCCAGCTTCCCTCCACTCTATTTCAAATTGCTGGATACGCTCTTTCTTTATCGTGATCATAATGTCACTCCTTATTTCGATTTCACCGTGTTTTTAACCTGCACTACATAGTCGGTATTGGGCCACTTCCCACACAGATAGTGAATTTGCCCGGCCACTTCTCTGATGGCCACTGCATCTTGATCAGAAAACGCATTGCAACACACTTGAGCTCCGTTCACTTCACTTATCGTGATAGCCCCTCTGGTTGAAGCCATGCCCGGGCACATTTGAGCGATAGATGCATTGCCCTCCTCGGAGTGCACCTTTAAGTATTCAATTGGCACAGTAGGACCAATATTGCCGGGCTTGCCATTCTCGGATACTCCGTGCTTCCAGGGCTCCCATTCCAATCCATAGAACGCCGCCAACTCTTTGGTGTAGAGTGCTGCGCCTAATGCGTGGTAAGTTAAAACAGCGGCAATAACTGGAATGCCTATTGCCATTACCAACCCACGAGTCAGAAAGCTTGCCTTTAACTTCACTAATTTATCCTCTTACAGGCGTGTCGCTCTGGTAAAGCGCGATGCGGTGTTACAGGCAACCACATGAATAGGAAAGGCCCCATGCTTATTAACCTCTACCGTGCTAAATGTTAATGTATCGATCACCGTTAGATCGTCTCGCTTCTCAAGCATGTTTAACGCGTCAGCCTTATTACGAAAAAAGCCTGCAACCTGGAAGTATTCACTATCCACCAGCATATAAAATCCAGTGTAGGGCTTACCAGGCTGTGACATACTCTCTAATCGCGCAGAAGCATCCCCTGCATACTGCGAGGCTATCGCGGTAACACTTTGGTATTCCTGCTCTGCAGGCAATATACTTGCGACTGACACTAATTCCGACTGAGCAAACTTACCCACATCAAGTTTACCGAAGGCAACGTGCGACACGTCGTGTAATTTGGACATAGATTTGACAAGCAGTTTTGCTCCCGCTGTTGTTCTTACACGTAGAAAACTCATTGTCACTCACCTTTCGTTAATGAAAAGTCGTCATCCTTATTTAGGATAATGGCCAGGCATACAGCTTTCGCCATTGAAATGTCAGGTTTCCCAGTCCCATTGAAATCTTGTCTTTCCGTAATGTGAGCTGGGTTGTGGCCATCAATAACGTGGTAACTCCATCCAACAAAGTCGTATTGCTGGAAGGTCCGGACCACATCGTATTTGATCATCAGCGCGACCATTTGGTCATTGTCTTCAAGCGGGTTGAAGTAATAATCATCGCCATCAGGCACGTTGATCCTGACCGATTGTCGTTGCTCGTAAGTGAGCAAACCTTCAAGGTTGGCCAGACGTTGGCAGATGTCAAAATCACTGAGCAACATCACCGCCGCCAACATTTCGGCGCTTTTCGCCATCATCTCTGATGTATTTTCCATAACCTACTTTTCCTGTAGTTGTAGTAGCTGATAAAAAACGCGCTTTGAACGGCCGAGCTGCGTATCTACTTGGGGGTAGTGAAACATCCATCCAATATCATTTGGGTTAATTTTCCAGTGCATATTATCCAGCTGCTTCCTCACAATGGCTGCAGCCTGGTTTTCGTGTGCATCGTCCAGTTGTTGTAATGTCGTCATCGTTTTCTCCTTTCAACTTTTATTATTATCGTGCGCACGTCTTTCAAAGTCAATATGTATGCTGTTATTTAACCATTAATAATATTGCTATGATATATATTTTATGCATTTTGGTGTGTTGATGGTTTGGCGATTATTGGTGTCATAAGGTGTTGGTCGTGTGAGGCTTAATGACCAAAGGTGTTGCGTGGAACAGTGCGTAGTAGAGTGGGGCGCGTTCCGCCCCGTCATCTGTGTTTCTTTGCATGCCTTAGAACGAAGCAAGATAGTCTTCAGCTGCAAGTAAATAGGGTGCCCATTTTAAATATTCTTGTCGAGTCCGCGGATCTTCAAAGAAGCGCTTATAGTCGCCTTTTTGATAGGCGCTCACATTGAGTAACTTTTCGAATGGTACGGTTATGGAGTCAGGTATCATTCGAAAGTCGTGTTTTGCCTCTCTATGCCAGCTAAAGCGAGCCTTTTTCGCTCTGAGCATGACTTTCTCCGCCTGGCCAATTTTCTCAGGCCCCGGGTTGCCTGGCGGTTTGTAGTAATTACACATACCAAGATGGCTTGCGTATTCCGACTTTTCTCTGCGCACATTCTCGCGCTCTGCTTCTCTTTCCATCCAGGCAATGTGCTGACCGACAAACACACTGTTCTTGTCCGCCTTCTTATTGCAATCGATGCGATATTGTTCGAAGTCTGGTGCCTCGCCAAACGTCAGTACGCGGTTTGCATCATAAACCAACTCAATGTACTGCTCAAAGTCAGCTTGTTTATGCAGGTGGACTGCCGGGTGAGGGTGAAGTATTTCTGACCGGTCAAGCAGGCCCTGCAGAATTAACACGATATGATTGTAATGCTTTACCTTCGCTTCAAGGTGCTCTTGGATCAGATCATACTTTGTTGTTGTGTCGTCTGCCGGATACCATTCACTCTGGTGGAATCGAGACAATGTAGCGCGGTACCCATAGGGATTATCAACCCTCATTTTGTCGGGATTTTCAGCGCTCCAATTGTCATATTTTGCTTTTAACTGTTCTGCTTCGGTAACCAACACATCATATTCGCGTTTCGTAATAATGCTTTCAACTTTGCCGAATGACACTTTTGCCATGACCGGCTCAGTCAATACCGCCACATCATCAGGAAATAGCATTTCTTGTAATTCTATCTCCGTATTTATGCGGTACACGTTGGCGCCATTTCGAATATATAGGTACGTTAGCTGGTCGTTGATGCGGCGGTTAAAATTGATAAGCATTTCATAAATGCCGCCATCAGTTTGGTATGATTTTCCTGAGCGTCGTACTCGCATCGCTACTACGCATTTATTGTTTGGCAATATACGATTCAGATTGGCTGGTCTCAGCAGCCATTGATCGAACTGCTCAAGTTCTTCAAATCCCATGCCTCCAGCATCATAGTCAACCAGGCACTCTTCATCCATGTACAGGCGTCGCTGCATCAGGTGGATCTTCTCATTTGCTGCTGCAGGCTCACCTGATTGTATTTGCACGGCTTGCTCTTCTAAACCGGCATACAAAGACACGTTAAACACCCTTTCATCAATATCATTCAATGTGTCTTCAAAAATACTTAATTGCGCCTTAACGGATGTAGATTCCGCGCCTAACCACTTAGCTACATTGTTATTACACTGCTTTACTTTTTCAAACAGGGCAGGCAGCGCCTCCGTTTTGGCGGTAATAAGCGATTGTTTGTACGCATCAACCTCTCGTGTTTGAGACAGTACGACAAGCTCTGTGCTGGCTGAAGTGTTAAGAGTCTGCTGCAACTGCTTCGGCGTAACGCCGAGCTGCTGACACAGTGAAGTGATTTCACCCAATGCTTTACGAACTTCAGATTGATTCCAGGAGACATTTTTTTCAAATATTTCGCTTGGGTTCGCTTCAAACACTGCATTTTCATGCAACTCAGAAAAAAGCAATTCTGCGTTATGGCACACAGTATTGGTGCCGTGATGCCGGGGGGATTCTAACTTTACGTAATTACTTCCTACGTGAACTACACACGCTATCCAGTGATAGCCTTCCGGTGCGCCTCTGTCATTGTGATCCTGCGGGCGACCAGATTTGAGCCAGAACCATTGTCCCAGCTCGATATTTCTTGACTCTGAGTCTTGGCATATAGCTGATACATCATCGGGCAATTCACTCGCCACCAACACTTGCTTACTTTTAGTCATAATTGCGCTCACGGAACCTAGTAAAAGTTAAAACAATAACGAGAGTATCTTTTCTGCACTTTCAGACGCGCCATTGGCTTCAGCGGTTCTGATAATGCTCACTACACCCGTCGATAACGCGATTTTTTTAACGCTATCCGAGGTGACTTTAATGCGGCGAAAGAGAGTGGCCGTGATTGCACAATAAGTCCCTACACTAAGCAGGCTAGTGAATACAGCCACGATAAATAAGTCAAACATAGTAACGCTCTTTGTTGGCCGCTAAGTTAAAGCGGAGTTGTGTAATATGTATCGCTATTGTCCAGCTCTGCAATGGGAACTGGCGTTGTATTCCCCTTAACGATACCAAGGGGAAGTGTGATATGGATGCTGAAATAAAAGTCTGTTTTAGTGAGCACTATTTCGATGTTTTTAATAACCTGGTGGTCATGAAAATGGATATGCTCGGGACGCAAGTCAGGCATCGGAATATCCCGTTCTTGGACGGCTTCAAATAACGCATCCGAACTAAATGCAATCCCATTATTAAAAAGAACGTTGGACGACTTTTGAGAGCTACTAAGCTTGCTCACGATGTCTTTCAATGCACCAATTTGTACTTTAGACAATGTTACTATGAAGCACTGGGCTGGACTGCCTGTTGTGGCGTAAAGTATTTCAAGTAGTAGTGTTTTCATTGTTTTCCTAAGATGCATATGGAATGTATGTTAAGTATTTTATGGTAACGTGCGCACGTTGTCAAGGGGCAGTTTGTCTCGAAGGCGATAAAGTTGATTGATGAACTCTTTCTCAGTCAGGATGGTGTACTTCGGATCGCTCTTTCCCTTTGAATGACACAATGAGGTGCGGCCGGTTTTTTCGAGTTGTTCTCTAAAATGTGATGATTGCTCAAATAACGCGTCAAACGCCTCTGTAATGAGCGCTTGATAGGCAGAGCCAAAACGGCATAGCTTTTCACCTTGCCAGTACAATGTATGAGTCAGGTACCACTTTTTCCGTTGCCCTTTACGCTTAGCCTTAATGCCAACAAGTAAAGTCACCCGGCGCTGAGTGTCTGAATTTTCATACTTAAGTGATTGGAGCAGACCTTCCATTGAGGCGCAGGCAATGCCCCGGAAGACAAATTTATTGGCTTCAAAATTTGATAAACATTCAAAGGGCGGCTCGCCAATATCAATCACGCGATTTCTCGGTTGATTGCATTCAATATGAGCCCCATTCGTTTCAGATCCACCAGCAAATGTGGCACCGTTCTGATTGGGACGTTTGTACTGTAGGAAACATGCTTTCCAAAAGGCTGACTGACTTCAAAGTCCCACTTTTCAGCTGTCCAGGTGATCACGCCGAGATTTTCGCCAGCGTTATCATGAATGTGGTACACCGCTTTCGATTTGCTGACTTCTATCTTAGCAAGGTTACTTACTTGCTTGTCCAGCGCATATACGTTGATTTCAGTTGGTGGTTGCCAGCCCAGCTGTTCTGGCGCGAAATCCCATGCCACACATTGTGTCCGTAAGAATGAGCTGTCGTAAATCCCCGGGTAGTCACACTCGATACAGTTAACGCTGTCTCCATCATGATAGATGCCGTCTGCAGTACTGAAGGTATGGACCACAGCTGATCCTCCGCATTCCGGGCATTGCGCAGCTTCTAAAGCAAAAATTTTTCTTGACGACATGGTGGTTTCACGTTTTCATCTAAATAACTTACAATATATATGTTATGCATAATATTGTTAAGCAAATTAACGCTAATTTTCTACTAATGGTGAAATTATGGAGAAACCTGATAAATCAGTAGCCGATGAAATACGTCAGCAATGGCCAAATATTTCTCGACACCTTAGCACTGTGCCTTCTCAACACCGCGGCGAGTTTATGGACAACAAACTTGCTGATGCAGCACACAAAGCGATGTGCGAGAAACTTGCTCTCTCTCGTAAAAAGGGGCGTGGTGGCTGGTGGCAATCAGAATGTAGCACCGAATTACTCAAGGATATGTTGAAAGAGCATATCGAAAAAGGCGATATGCGGGACGTATTAAATTTAGCAGCGATGATTTATTTTCGTGAAGCCGCTGAAATTGAAGACACCAAATAGCGTCATCAATCACTAAGACACACTTTATAAACAGGGCGAATTATGCACTTAATGCTTACCGTTGACGGTTCATCTTCAGCAGATCTCGATGATGGTTTTTTTATTCAGCCAACAGACCAGGGCGGGTGGCTGTTAACAATCTTCATTGCTGCTCCAGCCTCACAAATGCCGTTTAATTCGGATGTAGTGAAACAGGCAGAAGCTCGCGCAGCAACTCAGTATGCGGGCAAATCAATTGTTGAACCTATGATTTCAGATGATGAAATCAACAAAACCTGCTCACTTCTACCTGGTGTTGCCCGTCCAGTTATAGCGTTAACGCTTTCCATCTCTGATACTGGGGAGGCGCTTAGGCAGGACCTAACATTTCAGCATCAAGCACAGAGTGTTGGAAAGCTGGATTACATTAGTTTTGGTGAAGCCCTTCACGATCCTAACAATCCCCATCACGAACAAGCCAAATGGGCGACAGACTGCGCTCGCAAGCTATTTTATACACGTATTAGTGGCAACAATTCGCTAGGCATTCTTGATGAAAATACGGGCACGTATACAGACGAAGAAGGGCATACCCGTACAGTAAGCCTGCGTGAAATCCATGGCCAAATTGTCGTTCAGGAATTCATGATCTTAAACAATCGCATTATGGCAGAGTGGGCTAGTGAGCAGGCCTTGCCTATCATATATCGCAACCATACGCCTTATTGTATCGATAGCCTGAAAGACAGCCACCCTGAAATGCACAAGGCGCTTATCCAAATGGATATCGAAGTCGTGAACAAGCTAAAATCTCAGCTACTACAACCGGCAGCTTTTAGTATGTGTAACGCGGGGCACATTGGTTTAGGGCTCGACGTCTATAGTACGTTTTCATCACCACTTAGACGGTTCCCAGACCTATACAATCAATATGTGGTTTTAAGTGTGTTGCATGGAAGCGCTTGCCCAGTATTCACTGAGGCGCGTTGCGAGGCCATAAATAATCACTTAAATGAGCTTCAGTCTTCCCGAAAGTCTTTGATGAAGGAATATGCGGGATTTTCTGCTATGAAAGCACTGCGAACAAATGGCAGATTAACACCCAATCAGTTTTCCCAGGTTATCAAGCGACACCCTTTACTTCATGAAAAAGAAAAGGCATGCAGGTACTTCATTACGGATGTTTCGTTACATGCCAACGTGCAGACCTGGTCTTCACTCATTATGCACCCGCTGCCATTACCGCGGGGAACGGCAAAAAAAATGATGGCTATTTTTGACAAAAACATGGTCGGCCAGTCTGTCTGGCATCATTTGCATACTGTGCTTGGCTTTCAAACTAACGAGCAGTTAAGCGAATATAATGAAGAATGCTTTCGAGCACTGACTATGCAGTCACTCGGTCTGAATGCCAAGCATAAAACTAACTCCTCGCCTGATGGTGAAACTGCTGCAGTTGCGTCAACTCCCATAACCCAAGAAAACGCGAATTCTACAACAGATTATGAGCGTGGTACCAATTACAAGGGAGCGGTATTAGAGCGCTGCCAAAGGCTTGGGCAGCACCTTCCGGACGTTAAGGTAACGAACATTGGTGCATCCCACTTGCCGGTATGGGTAGCCAGTTTATCTCCGGCGCTACCTGGCAGTCCGGATACCATCACATGTCGGGATACTTCAAAAAAAGGAGCAGAGTCCCGGGTGTATCACCAGGTATTGTCATTCTTGCCTGAAATAAAGGTCGAGACCGCGCCGGGCGGTTCAGCAAACGATAACCCGAAATCTTATCTTAATCAGTATTGCCAACAGCATAAGCTGCAAATACCGGTATACAACACACAGCAAGGTGGCAATGATTTTGACTGTACAGTTAGCGTGGTAGTAGGTAGTAATCAAGCATTGTCTGGCAAAGGCGTTGGTAAGAATAAGAAATCTGCAGAGCAAGCCGCTGCAGCTGACGTCATAAAAAAACTAGCTAAATACAAGTAAAGCACTTGCAATATTATCGTGCGCACGTTAATATAAATTTATCAAGTAAGTGCGCCTCGGCTTTTCAGGGGCTGGATTTTCAGATGAGCAAAATGGCTGGTTATTTTAACGAAGGTACGCCAGAAATGGTAAGCCAGTTTTTAACAATTATGTCAAATATGGCTGTAGACTTTCGCCAGCCAAATCAACCTCGTATTGAGAAAGATAGTAATGGTATTAGCTTTCTTATTCGCATATATGGGTATTCATTGACTTTCTTTGCAACAATAACTGATCCCGATTTAGCAAAAAAAGTAATTCAAAAACTTGATTGGAACAAAGCCAACCTTGCTAGCAAGATTCCCGAGTTGTTAGCATGTGAAGATAGCTTAAGCGAGGCTCGCCGTAATTTTATAGATAAAGAGACAGAGTCTCTTAGAGCGCTAAATCAAGAGGCAGGCGATTATCTTAAGGCTCTGAGTCAGCGAGACCTTAGAGCCGAAGCTGAAAAAGCGACAACTCAAGAATATGAAGTTTATATTCGTGCTCGTAACAAAGTCTATCTAGGCCTAAATGGATTACATCCAAATGATTACTTTGAGAAAATCGATGTTCCTGTTCGATTTTAGCTAACTCTAAGGAGGTGTGTTTCCTTATACTTCATCGGTATCACTCAGACCTCATAAAAAACTAGCTTAATACGACGTAAAGTACTTGCAATATTATCGTGCGCACGTTACTATGAATTTATCAAGTAAGTGCGCCTCGGCTTTTCAGGGGCTGGATTTTCAGATGAGCCAAAGATATGAAATAAAAGTACGTTCTGGTTTTAATTTCGGCGTGCCCATTCCACGTTCTTTCGGGTCTTACGACCTTGCCAGCGAATGGGTTGGCAATCAGGCCCCCGGTGTACAAATGTACCTTTCAATTGTCCCTTGTCGTTAAGCACAGCATTTCCCTCTAGAAAAGAAAAGGATGTTAAGTAAATGATTACTCAAAAGCATAATGATGGCTCTCAAACGGAACTTTATCAAAATGGCGATTTAGTCATGCTCACGGAAAAACAGTATCTTGTACTTGGTGCAGATGCGGGTGAATGGGGGGCTGTTATCCTACAAGACAAAAAGGATAGAGATAACGGTGTTACAACATGCATTAGTCAAATAACAATTGCTACGGCTGGTATATCACAACCCAAAGATTCGTTTCAACAGCGCATTTCAAGCGTTCCTGTACGGAAAGTAAAAGCTATACCAGAGCAGATGGCTGAAGCTTTAAAGCAAGCTAAACGTCATGAGGACTGCAATGGAATGACGCCTTGTGTATTCAGAGTAAAGGTTAATGGCGACTATCAGTATGGTTTTAACTTCCAGCCTATAACTTCTGCCGTAGGTGACAGGTTCCATTATGACCATGGTGCGGGGATCGAAAAAAACCAGGATGCGGAGATTATTTGGCTAAAACATCTTGTCCAGTAAAACTAAAACCTCGCAATTCGCGAGGTTTTTTTATCCATAATTATGACTCCAGGACATAACCCATGAGTCCCTTTCGCTATTTGTGTGAAAAGAATTCAGCTCAAATCTAATCTTGCACTGACACCAGGAAAACTGGGTAGCTGCTAGCTCAGGTTTGAGCTAGAAAACGAAGACAGATTCTTTACGCCGCCACTACACAGAAAATCTTACAGTCTCAAGACGTAAATGGCGAACAGTGCACCAGTAATCGCACCAGCATAGATGTTCAAACTTTCCGGTTCAAATAGTATCTGCAAGGCTTCTTGAAAGGCTAGATTAGAAGTAAAGTAGTGCTTTAAAACAGTCATAGCTTGCGCTGATAATATCGTGATGACTGCAATAAAAAGGCATTTTCTTAGTCGATTTTTCTCTTCAACTTTTTTAAATTCATACATGATTTAACTCCATACTTTTATCGATAGTGCTGGGGCCGAATTGGACTACCCTGATATTGCTTTCTTCACTTACCGTGCTCTTCACGGTTACCTGCAAACCCGCATGCAGCAATAATGACGAATGCTGACATTGACATTGCCGTACCCAAATGTTCTGCTTTAGATGCTTTCACTATGTCGCCCATCACCAATAATAAATTGGGGATACCTATAACACCCATTAGCATTACTAATGGAATTAGATAAACAGATTGTTCGCTGAGGTCGTAACCTTTGCGCAGTCTAATACCATAGGTTACTGCACACACCAAAAAACCAGCTTCGACTGCTTGCCAATAATAGATGGCGCCCAGGTGTTCAATAATTTGATTAATGGTCCCCCAGTAAACACTTAATCCGGCGCCAACTATAACGGCCACTACTATGCCTTTAATTAAATTCATGTCTCTTATCCCTCGTTTAGTTTGATTTTATCGCTGAGTTTCTATTAAAAAGGTGACTTATATATTTGCTGTGATGGCTCACCCTGCTCCCACACTTTGCAAGCTTTCCACGTTGGTTTAACGTAGATACTCTGTCTTCTTGTATTCTCTACATACCCGCCCAATTCAATGCGGTCCTTCGGGCGCTTTTTGTTGTTACAGTAAGTGGCCAATCCACACGGACTTGAATGCTTACAGTCATTACATGTATTTGGATACGCGCAACTCATTTTTCTTATTCCTACAAGTTCGTCTCGTGCAGCGTTTTCACGAACGACAGCTCCAAAAACTCTGCATGACATGGACTCAATTCTTTATACGCAACCGGGTTGGTAATATTGATCTTCAATACTACTTGGCCATTGTAAGGTTTGCCTTCCTTACTAACTTTCCACAAACCTCCGTCAGCCTTTACAAGACCGTCTTTTGCTTTTCGGCGAAACGTTCGTCTGATTGGCATCGTGTTTCCTTCAGCCTTGGAGGCGCTTTTTAACTGAATTTTTAAATCGGATGAAATGCTCATCGTCTGCAAATTCACTGCCGATGTCTGCGATTGACACGGGGGGATAAAATTCACGAATTGAGCAATCTGCTCGCTCCCTGTCTCCGGTTACATCAGTAATGACTTCTTGAACTAAATTGCCATTTAATGCCTGAATGTCACCAAGCACCGTGTAAAAGTGCACATTTGCTTTTTTGGCAGCAGCAAATGCGCGTTTGAGTTGTGCAACTGCTTTTTTCTGTGCTTCTGTAAGCTCTGTAGGATCTGGAAATTCCATGCTTTGCGTTTCCTGTTTCTTGAATTTTTCAATTAACCAGTATTGCTCTCGGGGCTGAATGCCAATGTAGATAAATACTACACACCAGGTGTCAGCCCAATAGTCTTACTTTCTGCGTTCTCAATAAATCGCGCCGCGGCGTTGGCAACGTTGCCATTGACAAACGGCATCCGACTCTCCCTTCTACAGGCTAATTAATTTTTGCTCTGCTTTGACATAAAGAGGGTGGCGGGGAAAGCCGTACTTGGTTTTCCCTAAGCAATATACGTTCGCTGCACAACTCTTCACCAGGCTAATGACATCGTTTGCTCTTTGCGGATTGGCATTTGCTCCCCAGGCACAGCACACGTCGCGTCCATGTGTTGCTTCCCGTATGAATCGGTCGTTATCACTACCAATTGGATCGCTTGCGAGCAACATGTCATCTGGCTTGGTTGCCCGATAAGCGTAGAGATTTACGACGACAATGCCGGTGTAGCCGTTATCCTCAGAGAAGCGTCTACACCGGCGAATAGTGGGATCATCTAAACTGGCATCTGCCGTTGACGGATTAAGCATTAAGAAAACAAGGGGGTTGCTGCCCTTATCACGTTCTAAAACGTACCGGTATTTACCACAGTCACTTATTACAGCGGACATTTTCATTTTCCAATATTTGAATATTTCTGCTTTTCTCGTGAGCTCTTATTTAACACATCTTTCACTGGTGAAATCAGTGCACACAAGAACAGTTTAGGTAGCATGTCCGCATAGGGCATGTGCTGTAATGACGCATCAAAGTTACCGAATATAGCCGTTTGGATACTTACCTGTTCCGAAGCGACAAGGTAGAAGGAAGGTGAAAACAACATTAAAAAACACGCCGCCAACAAACAGTGCTTCGTCAGATTTATTGCTTTTCCTTGCGCCTGGAGAAAAAAACTCCAGCTGATGTAAAGTACATACGGTAATACTGTCACCTCCCAAGCAAATGGAAAGTATAATCCGGATATAAAACCCCAGGCTGATTGCATTAAAATACACACAGCCACAAGCAAAGCGCACTCGACCCCGAACGCATTAAGCGATGACGTATAGTCATTGATTATGTCCATGGGATTTGTGTTCTCGGCTTTTTCTTTCGTCTTTTTTCCAGATATAGTCATGTTTTCGCTTACTTGTTTAGTTGATAATTTCTTCTCTAGCATTTGAAAATGCCGATTCAGATAAAAAATCAAACGCAAGGTCTACATAAGATAATGCAAATTTAACTGCGTCTTCATATCCCTCGAAAGTTCTGGTGTCTCGTTGAAACCTGTCACTGTATACCTGACCAAAAGTAACGGTATTTCCGTCAACCGTAGCGGTTCTGTTTGCGGCACCTCTGCGGCCACCAGCGACAATTTCGCCTCTACATGTACCGCTGCTATCCAATACCAGGTCGCACTTAGCAATCAGACGGTTCTTTTTGTTGTAGTACTTTTTAGCCTTGGCCATATTAGCTGTCTCAATAGGTTAACTTAACCATAATGTAAGCACTTTTGCTTATTAACACAAGTGTTTATTTTGTTTTTTTAAGAGTAACCTTTTTAGAGCATGGTTTATACACTTCGCCGGTTTCTAAATGAATACTCATTGTCTTTTTCCATCGAGATAATTCTTGAGGCAGGATATGGGGATTGTCTCGCAAAAACTCCGCTGTTGCGCCTCTGTGTTTGCCGTATCTTGTTTCGATGTATTCTGCTAATTTCATAACAACAACATTCCAAATTGACTTGCCATCATGTTAACACAACCGCTTATAAGCGCTATCGTTTATTTTGTTCGCATGTGGATAGTCATTTTTTCGCTATTACTTAATGCACTCTGACACCGAGTATAAATATTCAATGCCACCTGCCTCGTTAGTGATTTCTCTTCGCTGCAGGTAACCTTGGTCAAACAGCTTTTTAAGCTTGGTAGATGCATTGTTTATGCTCGACCCCTTGAGCTTTGCAACCATGGCCGGTCTTACTTCACTATGCTCTAAAACAAAGTTCAATAGTAATAGGTCGTTCCTGGTCAGCAGCAGGCATTTAACAAGCTCAAGATTATTAAAAATCATGCTTCTAATTTCTGATTTATTGACGGCCATCGTATTTTTTCTATCTACCGAATTGGTCCCAGTTAGTTGATTACGTTGTTTCAAGTGGATCTGGGGAAGTAAGCTCAGATAGCTTCCAGACTTCCCATTTATCTACCCCAATATCGGGGGTATAAAAACAATCACCGACGCAATGCCCCAGCATAAGGAGGTGCCCACCAGAAGCTTGCATTAATACTCTTTTGCCTTTCGCGATGCCAACAGGCCAGTCTTGCTTACGTTTTAAAGCTGGCATTTTTCTGTACCTTCCTTTCACTTAATTGTTTACGAAAGCGGGGTAAGATGTTCTTGAACATCTCACCAAAGTTCATATGCAGGTCATAACCCGCAGTCTTTCAAATTCTTCTTCAGACATGCACAATTGGGTAAACCGGATAGTTACTTCTTTTCCTGGTCCAATATTATCTGTACAGAGAATAGCCTTAATGTTTTCCGGTACAGGCTCCCATTGCTCACTGGCATCATTCCAATAAAACGGAAACAACTTAGGGGTTTTGCTATCTGTTTTGTGCATGGTGCCAGGTGCGCCACCGGCGTTAGAGCAGCCTAAATTTGTATCGTTTTCACATTGCTCTGGCATGACGATCACCTATTAGTCTACCGGCAGATTATCGTATTCTTCCGGTGTCATGCGGAAATGCGTAAATCGAATCGTCGACTCTTCACCCGGGTCAATATTCTCAGTGCTGATGATGGACTCAATCTGTTCCGGAGTAGGGACCCAGGCATTAACGGCCTCCTCCCAATAGAACAAATAGGAACGAAGCAAAGAGCACCCGGCTAGATGGCTACTGCCTTTAACGGAATTGACACCAGGTATATGTTTTTCTGTAGCGCACGTACACGTTGACATTAGTTCCCCCTTATTTTTTCAGTGCCATTTGGCTAATTTGTTCATTTGTCAGACCCGACGCCATTTCCAGTAAAATCGCGATCCTAGCAGCAGCATATCGTTGCGCTTCATCACTCATAGAATAGCTGTAACTGGTCGTACAAAATCCGCCATCCTTCCCGTGAAATTTCGCTCTGACTCCGGTCCCTTTAAACCCTGAAAAACCAAACTCCTTCGCGGCATCAACATCTTTTATCTCAATCGTCTTCAACTGTGGGAGAGTAATAAAGTTTCATACTAAGAACTCCCAGACCCCGTAATAGAACGTTGTCAGATGGACACAAAAATAAATAAAGTGTCATACTGCGCTTGCGTTTACTTAAATTCACTAGCCATTTTTTCTAAATTTCTAGTAATTTTTCTCATCCTCTGAACGTTACACTCAAAGCACCATAAATGAGACCATAGAGTTCCCGCAGGTCTATCACAATCAGGTGTAATGCAGAGGGTGCCGCTATGGTACTTCTTACTATTACCTTCATGTTTAGGGTCTTCAAACGCTTCTAAATTCATAATTTCAACCTATCAGTATGATACTTTAATACTTAGTATGAGACTTTATTACTCCCCAACATCAACGGAGTTCTCCTGCCTTTCACGCTTTATTAGTTTCGTGATAAATGGGGGCGCTTTTCATCACTTTTTACCTGGCCCTCCATGACACAATCGCCATAGCACCAGCCGCATGGTTCAGCCGGGTATTTGTCTCCGTGCATAGATGATTGCTTACCCCCGCCGCCGCATGAAATACAGCGGGTGTCCTGTCTTGTTGCTGGTGGTTTAATTTCCATCATATTCTCCATGTCGAGACCTCTACTTGCTTGCAAACTCGGCCAAGCAGCTATTCTTTATTTCTTATCCAACATTCGAAGCAGAGCCATTAACGCTTTACTATTCTCAAGTATCCAAAATATTGCCAATAACGGAGGGGCGATTATCAGGCACAATGCAAACACATCCCACAATGTAAATGGTCCGTCTCCTGATGCCACCGCGCCATAGATACCGAAGTAAATAAACGCCAGATTAACGTTCACCAAAAATGCATTACTTAAAAAACTAAAACGCTCCAGCTCTCCGTTATCCAAGAGAATTCGGTTTATTCGCTCAACATTTCTATTTATGCTTACATAACAAATAATGCTGACTATCAAAATAGAGTGAGCAATTACCACATCCGTTACGTTACCCAGTAATAACGCCAACCCGAAACCAATTGGTAACCCGGGAGAGTGCGCAAAAACGGCATGCAGATATCCTCGTTGTTTTGTAGTGCAATTAAGCATATTCTGTCTTCACCCTGCCCATTCAAAACTTAGCGCAGCGTCACACTGAGGGCAGTGTTCCGGGTATTTTTTATTAAAACGCACGCCGACAGGGAGAACCACGGCACGACATTCCGGACAGGCTTGCGCATCCAGGCAAGGCGTCGAAAACTGTCCTTTTTTGCTCCGGCACTGAATGTGCTTCCCATTCTTGTATGACTTAGCCATATTTTTCTCCGTGTTATCGACAATTTAGAATGAGCTCTGTGCCTTCGAATGAGCCTGGATTATGATCTGTAACGACTATCAATTGAGAGCCACAAAATTCACCGCATTCGTCACGCGCCGGTATCCAGCGGTACCGCCGATGCTCAATTCGGGTACGTTCAACATCGATAGCGCCATCCTCATATTGAGTGGGAACAAACTGTGCCTGGCAGGCTTTTTTCATATCATCTGGCGCGACATAGCCTTTTGCCAGAAAAGATAGCGTTATGCCTTCTGCCGTTATTTGTGTCACAACTACTTTTGCTGGCATTAACGCCCCTCCATCGAAACAAAACCAGTACCGATAACGCCCTAATTAGACGCAACTTGCTTTTTACCATATCAACGTGCGCACGCCTTGTGAAGTAATAAATTCAGCTGGCTAACAGTGTGTATCGTAAATCCTGTGTTTTATGCATATTGCATTGAGTTCAGGCCTTGCTCTGAATGTTGCAAACTCGCCGTCCCATATCCCTTTGGTCTTTATGTAGCTTTGGCCCGGCAATATCTGCCACTTTTGTTCGCGAGCGTTTTCTATCTGCGCACGCTCTTCAGCTGATAACGCTATCTCATCCAGGTCGGCATTCAGGATCCATTCTGCCGCTTCACAGCGGTATGTTTTTCTTGCCTTTTGCGTGGTAACGACACTCAACTCCCAGCACATAACGACTCCTTACCTAAATAAAAGCGGAATAACACAGGCCGAATCCGCCTGTAAAACGAAACGCCATATACTGCTCTGCATTTGCCACTGACAATTCTGGGAGTTCCAGTATGCGTTTAAGCTGGCTAGCTCCAAATATTAAATTAAAGCCGGGCACATTGACTTTTGGCTCGGCACTCAAACTGCCCGCGCCGTCACATGTTTTGCATGTGAACTGGTAATCGTTCTGCTCATTTTCAAAGCTAACTTCTCCGAGTCCATCGCATTCCGCGCAGGTGGTTTCGATAACGCTGGGAAACACGATTTCCGGTACCGGACCAAAATCAGACTCTTTGAGGTTGTGGTAGATGGCCAATAATCGCCTAACGCTCCCCTGGATACTCGCACTGCACGGAAGGGTGTCACTTTCTCCAGCAGCATCTGCAGGTGTAAACACCATGGTATAGCCGTCTGTCGCGCATACGTAGGTGTTAAAGGCAAAGGGGTGATGTAGATAGCGTCTTGGATCATCTTTGTTTGCGCAGAAGCGCTGTATGAGTTTGCCAGCCATGGTTTTCCCCTTCATAATAGTGAAAGCAATTATGCATATAATATAAATAATGTTCAAATAATTGTTGACTTAATGACGTGCGCACGTAATAATAAACACATCAAATATTTAAGGGGATACACCAATGGACCGGATTAAAATTGCTTTCGTTTCTTTCAAGAATAATAACGTACACAACACCGAGATTGTCGAGCTTGATACTGGCGCCAAAGCCATTGCCAGCCGCATTAAAAAGCTGGAAAGCGAGCAGTGTGATTCGGTTCTTTTGTCCTACGGCAATCGTGAGACCTATGCGTTTGACTTTCCGGTAAGCGAGAAGCATGTGTCGGCCATCGCAGAATCTGTTTATCGCTACGCTACTGCGTAATGGATTTTTGGAGGGTTGCACAGTGTTTATTGAAAATGCAAAAAAAGAAAAGTTAATCAACATCATCTTGGCTGTCATGTTTCTATTGTGGGCCGTGTTTTTTCATTTCTATGGTGACTTTTCCATTTTTGGGTACGAAGTTACGGCGGATGTGCAGCACTGGTGTGTTGCCGCCTGTGCAATCATTTGTTTGTTGAATGTTTTTGAAGCGTTTACTGTGCAAAGCGCTAAGGAAGAGTCATGAGTATTACCGCAGAGCAAGCATTACGGGCCACTGAAAAGAGTGTGCAGCACATAAAGCAGTTGTGCGACATCATCAACGCGCAACACAAGCAAGCGGGCAATATCGGCGCCAAGGTGCGGGTTGAGGACTTTGCTGAGCCATTGGGTGTGGTTAAGTCGTTCCTGACTGGAGAGGGGGAGGGCGCATGAATATCGCTGCCATGCTTCAGGCTGAAGAGTTGCGTTTGCAAAAGGTCAATGAATTTATCCGCATTATTGCGTCTTGTGGTTGCCAGCATTTTAATCATGACGGTTTTGTTTCGACGTTTGAGCTTTCAGACGCTGAGCGCGTTTACTTTATTGACTGTGTCAGCAAGAAGCGCATTTACACGCACCGCTCTGGTATGGAGTGGAAAGGTTTTACGCAGGGGATCACCTTGAAGCGTTTTGTTGAAAACCTTCGTGATTTCATCAAGAAGGGGGAGCGTTTAAGTCTCTCTTATTTTAAGTCTGACTGGGGGTATGGCATTAAAAGCCCATGGGATTATGGTGAAGACATACGAATTATTCGTGATGCCGCGCAGCGTTTGGGGATCGTAAAATAATGAAAGCGTATCTGTATGTGCTTGTTGCAGCAATAACCACCATCGCTTCTCTGCCTGTGGCCGCTGAGAAGCACCCGTCTTATTCCGTGAGTTGTCAGTTATCACCAGTGACAACATTGGGAGGTAGCTCTTCGCCGGTACCTGGTACCCCGCTGGTGGATGGGGAGCACACTTTGGCTTTTGCTAAAGGCAAGAAGGGTAAGCGCGAATTAACAGCTTGCCCGGTGGACGGTGTATTGCAGAGCCATCGTTCATCAGTAATCCCGGTTGTTAGCCAGCCAGTATTTCATGGCCATTTTTAAAAAGGACGTATTAACGTGAGTAAGAGTATCGAAGGTTATTTCACCTGTAATAGCGGGGTTATTTGGACAGTGTATTCGGAGGGGGGCGAGTATACGTCCAACATGGATGCAAACATTGCTATTGCTGATAGTCCGGACGGCACGTTTAAGACCGTTCAGGTTTTGGTTAATGATGCAGGTGAGACGCTCATTGATGACGAATATGTTTTATGGCCTTCACTCATTGATTTAGCTGTCGCTATAGAAGCTTGATCATTTATTTTCTTTTCATTGGACAGTGTTATGACAACTAATACCAATTTAGCCCGTTTGAAATCGTTCCTGGCCAGCCAGGGTACCCAGCATCTTTTCGGTGAGCTCAGAGATTTGGGTTGCACCATTGACAACCTGGATGACATCAAGCATTCGCCGGTATATATCAACCTGCCCGTAAACGGCACGGACAGCAAGCCATTCATTGGTATTTTTGAAGTGGAACAAATGCAAAATGGCAACATTACAGTTTGGGTTGGCGTGGATGATGGTGATTCGTGTGATGGTCTTAAATTTGAGCGAAACAAAGCCGGTTTGTGCCATGCACTCTCTGAAAAGCTGGGCTTAAAATTGAACTCTGCTATTACCGCGTTCTCGGTATTGGCCATTGATATGATGGAGCGTGCAGACGCTTTTTAATGGCGTCTGTGCAAATTCCGCTTTTTCAGGTAACCGGCCATTGGGCCGCTACGCTTATTTCAAGGTGATATGACATGGAAATACAGGATATCAAGTCAATAGGGTGGCTAAATTGCGCAGACGGCACGGTAAACCTGACGCCGGTATTCAACGGTTGCATGCTGCCGGTCATGGTCAATATTAGTCGCGAAGACTTTGAGTGCATTCGCTCAGATGAAGGCGCCATGAAACGCAAGGCGCTAATGGTTTTGAATGGCCCGGTAAAAACCGATGCAGCCAGTTACGTACTTGAGCTAATGGATGCTCATGAAGATGGTCAAGACCGGTATATGGAATTCGTTAGAGCGGGCGCGGCTCTGTGGGGGATTTCGGTATGTCAGTTAAATGTTGAGCTAGAGCCTTTTGTTTGAGGAGGGTGCATGGGTGCCAGTGAGTCTTTTGAGCGTTATACTAACGCCACCATTGACCAGGCTGTGTTTATGGAAATGTTTGGTGAAGTAGGCCGGGTCACCTCGATCACAATCGGTAGTCGGTTCGAACGCATCATAATCATGCGACCTGGTGAATTTGGTATGAATGTGCCTGCCGTCACCAAAGCGTTTGATTTTTTCAATAATATAGTTCCGACGCTATATTACCGAGAGCTCCCGCGGGCCTGGGAAATGTATCAGCGAGCGTGCAAGCAGCGCAGCTGTGAAACCTACGTAGCATTTCACCATTTTATGGAAGGTCGACGTATGAAGCGACTTGACAGGAAAGGTGGCGTTTTTGAATGGGTAACGCCCCAGGCTAATTCCCGATAACAAGAGGAAATGAATGAAGCAATTCAAGTTCATAAACAAGCAATCGAAGAAGGAATTCTTAGCATTGCCCCCTTTGGTTCGACAGCGCTTTTCGAATGATTTGAACGCCATTTGCCAGAATAAAGATCCATTTGGCGATTTTAAGCATTTAACAGGTAGCGTAGGTACCGGCGCAATTGAATTAATTGAGAACGGCAGTCCTGCATACAGAACTGTATACGTGGCAAAATTCGCTAACACCGTATACATACTGCATTCATTCACAAAAACAACAAACGGGGTGGACAAAAAGGCAATGTCCACAGCTCAAAAACGTTACAAGTTAATGAAGAAAGAGCTGGGTATGTAATATACCAGTACTTGTATATATATCAACACTGATATAAACTTTATTCGTCAACAACATTCAATAAAGAGTGAAAGCAATGTCATTAGTGTATAGCAATATTTTTGATGCAATCACTGACGATTCAGCCGAATCATCAGAGCTGCAAACGCGCTCTGATTTGATGATTGTCATTCGTGACATTATCAAGGACAAGCAGTGGAGCCAGAAGCAAGCGGCCGCGATAATGAAGATCAGTCAGCCGAGGGTGAGTGATCTGGTTAACGGTCGGATTGAAAAATTCTCCATCGACAAGTTAATGGCGTATTTGCACAGAATTGGATTTCGCTTCAAGCCGCAGTTCGAAAACGGCGACCTCTCGATATCAGTTCATTCGGTTGGCGAAAAGCAGATGTCAGCAACCGCCTAAAAGGGCAAGCCGTTCCGCATTCGTGGATCGGCTTATTTTTTGATGAGCTTTATTACGATTTTGTCTTTTGATGAGTGAAGGTCAATTATGAAAAGCTCATGACGCTTTATGGCCTCTAATTTCTCCTGAAATGATAATCCATTTAGGTTCATGAAATCATCATCATCTTCATAATCCTCCTGACGCACAGCTACAACTGATGAAATAGGTATATTACTGATTTCAACAACCAAATCATCATACTTACCTGTCTCAAAATCATACGAATAGTCAAATGCAAAATCGATATCAGTTGTCATGTTTGTTAATTTCTGGCTCAAGTTAGCCGTACTCCAAATATTATTCCAAGCTTGTCTGCTCACACCAGTGTATAACGTTAGATTTTCAGGTTTTGACATTCTCTTACTCCGTGTATTTAAGTAGTATTTTACCATTCACACAGGTAAGCCGCAGTTGACTATAAGTCACAATAGAAAAATATTTTGCTCCAGCTACTCAACTTTTCTCTAACACCTGGCTATTGAAGTAATTATTTTAATTACGTAAATAGGCAAATCCCCTTGACACATTGACGTGCGCACGTTATATTGAATTCAACATCATCCAGTGAGAATTCTTATGAGCATACGCAAGCTAACTATGAGCGAATTCATTGACCATATTTCGCGTTGCACGCATCACCAGTTACACATCGAAGCAATGGTGCTGGTGGCTGAGTACTTCAACGCTGAAATGCTTCACGAGCGCATTGAGGGGTATACCTCTGAGCTTGCTTATTACGGTTATTTGCCGGATGACATTCAGCAGCGATTCGACGCTGATAAGGCGTTATTGCTTGAGCATATTAAACAAACGAACGGTGAACACACCAGTAAGGTATTTCGCAACTTGCTGAATGGCTAATCCATTGCAAATAGAGGGAGTAATCATGCCATCACCTATTACTAAATCGAACGCGGACCCGCAGAACAAAGTGCCACTGGGTACCGGGGCAGTTGATAGCGTCATCATCTCTGAAATGGACGGTGAAGATGGGCTTTATTCTCTTCATTTTACTGGTAAGGCCGATGAGTTTGGTTTCAGTGACGAGTCTGACTATTTGAGTGCCGAGGATGCATTGGAAATAGCAGAAGAAGTCGCGAGCGAAACTGGCTCGCACATCGTTTGGGAAGGCTACAAGCCTGCTTGGGCATAAGTCAGACATAATGGCAATTTAACCGGGAGAGCACCATGAACTTAACCGTAGAGAAAGCAAAAGAGTTGGTCACATTTATCGATACAACCAATTACCAGGTTGCGACTCTGGGAGAGGACCCTTTCCCATCCCTGGAGGTGGCGCTTGATTTTATTTCAAGTAGCCGTTTCGACCCTATTGATGGTCTTGAATTGCTTTTTGATGTTGAAGCCGTAGGGCACAACGATTGGGCAAAGCCGTACTACGAAAATGGCAACTGGTTTATTGTTGACTCTTCTATGGGTGGAGTTGAAGCGAATGCGCCTACGCTTAAGCAGGCTATTATCGCGTATCGCGAAGCGCATGATGACGGTGATCCACTTCAGCCTGTGTCATTAGTCATTCATCGCTGAGTAAGTCATCCAAAAGGGGGTTATATGCTGTGTCAGCAGAGCGTCACGCAATCACACGGTTCGACATTTACCGAACTCTTAGCTCACATTGAGTCCAATAGTGAGTATTGGCGCCAACATACGACGGTTGCTGAGCGTAAACGAATGGGGCAGCAGTTTACGCCCCCGGGCATGGCTGCGCAATTATCGCTGATGGCTCCGGCCACTGATGAAAGCGACATTCGGATCGCCGACTTAGGCGCGGGCACCGGTATATTATCAACATCATTGGCGCACCAGGTTACCGCGGCTCGCGACAACTCCGCAGTCTTTTTTCATGGGTTTGAAACTGACAAGCGACTCCACGCGGATCTAACACAGGCGTGGTCATACTTTGCTGAGCAGGGTAACCGCAATGTGCGCTTTAGTCTTGACGATGACTTTACCCAGGAAGCGAAAGCATTATTAGAAACCGGTAATTTGCCCGGTCGCGAACGCCCGCAATACATCACATCTAACCCTCCGTTTAATAAGCTGCCCCGTCATAGTGAGCTGGCTACCATGATGCGGGACTTTGGTGTCCCTGTATCTAACCTTTACGCGGCATTTACTGTACTGGCCATTGCTTTTCTTCGCCCGGGCGGACACTTGCTTAAAATATTGCCGCGTAGCTTCTGTTCGGGGGCGTATTTTGGGCCATTCCGTCGCTTTTTCATGGAAAATATGAGTGTTGAGCACATCACCTTGTATAAATCGCGCTCGTGCTTCAAGAACGTGCTTCAGGAAAACCTGTTGATCTACGCAAGCAAAAAACCGCAGGCATCGCGTATTCGCATCACTGTCGCTAACGATCCAAACAGTGTTCCCGAATACGACTTAGTGTTGCCATCAGACGTCATCTTGTCACCCGGGTTCTGGGCATTGCCGCGGAGCATTTCCGATCTGGAAGGCTTTATCGCTAACCGGTCCCAACCGAATACTTTATCGTCATTGGGGCTTAGTCTAAGTACAGGCAAGACTGAACTGCATCGGCTGGCTGGTGGACAGGTAACTCCCGTTATTTATGCCGCTGACTTCGACAGGTCCGGGCAATGGGTATGGCAGGAAAGCCGTAAACCCCGCCAGGTGCCAACCGAGCAAAAACGCCAATTATCGCTACCACCAGCAGGGGGCTTTGTTGTGTTGAAACGTATTTCTAGCAACGACGGCGATGAACCGCAGCGGTTGATGCCTGCCTGGTTATCACGACAAACGGTTGGCCATGACACGGTGACACTGGACAATCATGTGCAATACATTCACCGAGACCACCAGCCATTGACGGACAGTGAGGGCCGGGCGCTGGTGGATTTTCTGCGAAGTGATGAAGCCCAGGCAGTCATGCGTACGATTAATGGGACCACCCAAATAAACCGAAATGACATGGGGTATTTACGACTTCCGAATATTGGGTAAATACTTCTTGTAATTTCAACGTGCGCACGTTATAATTAACTCAAGTTAAACGTACTCAATCAGGCTGCACAATGAAACTGGAAGTCGTCAACAATCTCATCTCTTTCGTCGGCAAAAATAACGAAAAACCTGCCATTGTTCGTGCTATGGATGCCATGGCAAAGGCAATGTGTATTGATAAGCCCGCCATCTTCGATAACAGTGTTGAGGAATGTAATCTATGCGACATTGGCTTTGCAAATGAGTGCGGATATACGGTCTCTGATGTGCGTGACATGTGGCGTTCGGTCAAATCAAAATTGAAGGCGGGCGGCGCGGTGTAGCGTCTCTTTGGCTGTGGCGAGTAAATAGAAGGTTGGAATGTGAAGAAAGAAGATTTTTGTGTTTGGATCAAGTCGCTCAGGCAAAAAGTAATAACCCGTAAGGCGCTTGCCAAAAAATGCCGTTATCACGAAAGCACGCTGAAGAGCTATGAATTAAACAGGCTCCCTGATATTGACTACCTTCACCTTCTTTCAAAAGTAACCGGGGTATCTCTCGCGCTGCTGATCCAAAAGCGGCTTTCTGTACATGATGCGTCTCAGGGTGATTCGCCATCTAATGGTCCTATTTTTTCTGCCCAGGAGTTGGCGCTATTGGAAGGCGTGGCGCAGCCCGAGGGAACTGATACCGAAACCTTTACCATGTCAGATGACAGTATGACTCCGACTATCCAGCGTTCGGCGGCATGCGAGGTCGATGTACATGATCATGAGCTTTCCCCTGGAAAGGTCTACATGTTTAAGGTGGGTGAACAGGTGACTGCTCGGCGTGTGCAGCAGTCGTTAAGCGGAGAAAGGTTGCTGGTGGCTGATAACGCCACTTATGCGGCGCAGGTACTGACCAATGAGCTGCTTGGTCAGTTGCATACTCTTGGCCGGGTATTGGTTGTTAGAAATCTTCTCTAATTGTGGTCTGGTAGTGATTACCTGCCAGTCTTTGGGTTTATGTCATTAAGGAGGCTTATGATTACCTTTGACAGTTCGCATAGACAGGACGTGGAACAGCGAAAAGTCTATACGCCATCCTCTTCATCAGGTGTCCAGGCCATACTCCCTGGTATAAAAGAAACACGTCGTTCAGATACAAACTGGAATAAGCGTTTTATGGAGCTGCAAAAATACTATATGCATCACAATACGCTTAATGTCACGAATTCGCATGAAGATTTGCAGCAGTGGGTAGGCATGCAGCGTTGGCTTCATAAGCAAGGTAGGCTTTCAGTGGAAAAAAAGGCGGCGTTAGATCGCGTTAATTTTGATTGGGGGCCGCGTAAGCATGGGTGGGATGCCAATTTTACCTTATTGTTGAACTTCAAAAATGAGCATGGCCATGTAGATGTTCCTGTAAAGCATTCCACTAATTGCCAGCGAAAGTTCAGGCTTGGCCATTGGGTACAATCACAGCGAGCCTTTTATCGTAATAAAACGTTGAGCACTTCGCGCATTCAAAAGCTTGAAGCTATTGGTTTCAAGTGGAAAGCTTACCCATAGGGGCAGGCACAAATTGATGAACATGGTAATGTTAGTGCTCGATAGCATTAAATACCGGGTTGGACATGCCTTATGAGTGGGTATTATGAATAAATCAGAACGAAACCGGCTGGCACAAATTGTTGCGAATATGAAGTACGACTTTGACAGCATTGCGGTGGTAATTGATAAGGCGGACGATATTTTATCGGCATTCCCTTGCATTAAGGACGATGTTGATGCATTTCATGTTGTGATCGCAGAGCGAAACTTAACGAAAGTCATTCAGAGCTCGCTTTGCCAGCTGCACGCCGAACCGCACGAAAGGGGAGGCGCTATTTCTAACGCTTTTATTGGCGAGCGCGACTCGCTACTTAGCCGCATTGCTGATGATTATTTTTGTGACATTGAACAGGACCAGTTGTTTGCGCTTGAAGATGTTGTCGGGGCCGCGGGAAAAAGTGAAATACTCCAGGAGATTGAGGGCATTATTTTCTCGATAAAATGGCGAGAGTGCGTGTTGACGTATATCGATGAGGGCAGCGACGACTATTTGTTTTTTACTGGCGCTAAAAGCTAGTTATTCCCCTTTACTATTTGCCGTGCGCACGTTATTATAACCCTATCTTAATACAAGGAGATAGGTAGATGTCACAAGCAAACACTTCATTTGATAACGACACATTTCACGACTACGTCGTCGCTCATGGCTACGGTGCGCCAACAACGAATGGCGTTAACCTTGGCAAGCGCATGATGAGTGAGGGCAGTTCCTATGCAGACGCTGCCTTTGATGTGGTGGCGCTGGGCATGGTGGACGAGATGGCAGATTAATGCTGGCCCGTGCATTCTTTAACACAGGACTTCGCTATGAGTTATGGTTGGAACGACATTTTATTCCTCTTGCTTAGTAACTACGCTGATAAAGAGGATGCCGACAACATTTCTGTTGGTGACTTTATCAAGCATGAAGGTAGCCCAATACCTGAGTTTCACGGCTTCATGCAATTGAATATCGGTGAGTTAAGAAAGCTTGCGCAAAATTTACAGCCGGATAATAACGCTTTACGCTCTCAATAATAGGGCGATACATCTAATCAGGGAACGCATTTATGAAAAGCACCTGCTCAACCAGGCCTTGCAAAAACTGCCCCTGGCGGAAGACAACCGCCCCGGGCGGTGATGCCATTCCGAATTTTGACCAGAGCCTGATGCGCAGTCTGGCGAATTGCTTTCCGCCCAAGGGGAGCAAGCAGGATGGCTTTCACCAGGTATTTGCCTGCCACCATACTAAAGACGATCAGGTCCCGCGAATGTGTACCGGTTATCTGCTAAATCAATTATCTCAAAATATCCCTAATATCCACGTACGCCTGATAATTCTGCAAAATAAGTTCGACATTGATGCCATTACCCAGGCATCTGAAGGCATCGAATTGTACGACAGTTTCTGGTCTATGTTGGATGAGTACGAGATGGTAAATGCTGGTGGTAATGTGTCTGGTTCTGGCGAGTAGCGCTTTACTACCACTGCGGGGAGGCAATAAAGTTTCATACTGAGCTATCCAGCAGCTCGATATTTTAGGAAGCGCCAAACACCACTAAAAAATAAAGTATCATTCTGAAACAAAAAAAGCTCCTGAATGAAGCTTATTTTAAGTAATAAAGTCGCATAACGTGTTTCCTATGAGGCAAATAACACCCCTGCAATTGCAAAAAGAGCTGCAACAATGAACATCAGGCTCCACTTTATACTCTCCAATGCTGCAACTTTACGTTCTTCTAAATTACTAGTTTTTTCAGACATTTCTGTTTCCTATACTTCTGGTCTAGTAATCAATGTGTCGAAAACCATAACGATTCCTAAAGGCAGGCAACCCAGCGATAAAAAGATCAGCAAGTTTTCTCTGTCACCACTTAGTTCAAGCGTTAATAATCCCCACGATGCTAACGCACCTAAAACGAAACAAAGAAATGTGGCGACCAACTTTAAGTTAAATAACTGCATCATTGTTTCCCATGAGCTTAATTAAGCTGCTATCAACGTTCAATTAATGGAATCACTGAGTGCGTCGATAATTTTTTTCTTTTCTGACAAGTGCACATCGTTGTTTTTATCACAAGGAACTTGGATATATTTCCTACCTTCCAAACCATGTTTTACGCCAATAACGAATGGCCTCAAATGTTCTCAGTGCGAATTGTTCCTTGAATCTAGGTTCAATTATAGAAAATAATAACACTCCGGCTGCTACAATAAGAGCTAACATCAAAACAAAACTAAACATAAATTCTTTCAATATTTCTATACTCATCGTTTTTCCTATTGCGTTATTTCTTCGAAAAAGCGTCCCTTAAAGAGATTCCATCAGCGCTGTAAAAGATTCGTCGTCCGATGGGCGTACTTTTTTCAACTGTTCCCTGATATTCCCCAGCGCAGCAAGGTTAATGTTGCAGCGCTCCAAATCTAATACTTGCTGTTTAGTCGCGGCCATCGTCATTCCTACCTGCGATTATACCTGCTCTTTACCATCTAACTTTGCCCCCATTTTGTTAGTAAATAAACTAAGCCAGATAGTTAAGATGACGCTAGCCATGACCACAAACCCAAAAATAATAAAACTCCCAGTAAAAATACTGGCTCCTGCCAAAACTCCGCCAATCCAAGGCCAAATCTTGCATAAGAGGTAGAACTTATCTTCTTTTGACATCATATTTACTCTTTAGTTGTTATTCTGGAAGAACTCTGGAAACTTACTCAGGTGTTGGGCAAGAGTAAC
>CEUP01007449.1_pt1 | contig 38650 bp, 29 predicted proteins | sample 531371 | NCBI WGS metagenome assembly CEUP01 (sample SAMEA2622738, study PRJEB7988) | marine metagenome | biome: marine biome (ENVO:00000447); feature: marine epipelagic mixed layer (ENVO:xxxxxxxxx); material: "saline water (ENVO:00002010), including plankton (ENVO:xxxxxxxx)" | depth 150 m
GGCCCCTATAAGAGCGGTTCGGAAGCGCCGTAGGCGCTTGAAAATCATAGGAATTCCTTCTCAATACGATTCTCCAGCAGGGCGGGTTGCGTATTGGTCATGGTGATGTGTTGAGTCCGCCCTCTTCCAACTGATGCATTGGCAGTTCGCGATTCAATCATTCCAAGCCCCTCCAGTGTCTTGAGGTGCTTCCAGAAGGTGGTGTAACTGCGCGGTTTGATTCCGAACTCCTCGCAGACCAGATTGTACAATTTCTGGGCGTCACCGCTGGAAACTGCATCTGCCTTCTTCAATCGCCTGCAGATACCGAGCAGCACCAACTTCTGATGTTCTCCTAACTCATCAATCTGGCTTGGTTCAACAGATGCTGCCCGTAAGGTACTGGGCCGAACATCCTGGGCCAAAACCTCGCCCCTACCATCCTTTTCTACACGAATGATTGCAGCCTCTAGGAGTTCGATGGCGAGCCGCGCATCGCCGGTCTCGGCCGAGAATCTTCCAATTTTGGAAAGTGCTTCATCGTCCACTGAGCCGGGCCTGCAAGCTTTCTCGTAACGCTGTCTGGCTATGTCGTTCAAAGCCCGTTCCCCATAACCGCCCAACGTCAGCATATTGCTTTCTCCGAGTCGTGAGATAATCGCCGGCTCGAACAGCTTGATTAGAGAAGTATTCTGACTGACTAGAATTGTCGACAAAGAGCCCTGCCGATTCTGCCCTTCATCAATCCTGAGTAGTTTGTAAATAAGATCTCCTTTGTCATTACGAATCAGGACATCGACTTCGTCGAGGACTAGCATAAGATGAGCATCATGAGCCCCGAGGTTGCGCCTGATTGACTGGATTACTTCGCTTGAACTGAAACCTCTCTCGGGTTGCCCCGAATCAAGAGATCTAGCAATCTCCTGTAGAACCTGTGAGGCAGTGGGGTGGTTACGGCAGTTCACATGTGCTAGTATGAGTCTCCTGCGTCCATCTAGGGCGCGCTGAAGATCCTCTCCGAAGCGACGAGTCATCACCGTCTTGCCGGATCCGACTGGGCCCGTTATCACTGCTCTTCCGCTCACACCTTGGTTCTCGATTCCGACAAACATCGAGGCCAAAACACGCAACTCATCGTCACGACCGACAAGTTCTGGCGGTGTCCAGTCGAAGGAGAACGGAGTTCTGTCCAACAGTACCTTGCCCGCTCCAATTCTGTCGAGGTAGTCGGCCATCATGTGACTCGTGCTCACATCGTTATTAGACATATTTGGAGCAACACGCGCGCATATGCGCATCTGTGGTGTGCGTGTTAATCAGGGTATCTCGTCGAACTGGTAACCAGTTTCCCACTTCTTCTCTCCGAGGGCTACTTCTAGTTCGTATGGGGTAATCAGTGGCTTGGCATATCTTACTGAGTCATCAATGGCTATTCTCGGACATGCAGTATTGACGTATGCATCTACAGGATAGAAGTCAATGAGATCCGGGCTGATGTGGTCGAGAGCGAGTAGATACCCCTTGCGCCCATGTTTCTCTAGCAGGCGCTTCATGCGTATGGCTAGGTTACGACGCATCTGCCCGGGCTTCTCTCCAATCAGAATAGCGAATGAGTTCGCCTCATTGACTGAGTTGATTAGGCCGAAGCGCTGCCGCAGAATCCTCTCTATACGCTCCAGAGACATCTCAGACGCCCCTCCCGTGTATGGGTCCAGCAACGCCAGAGGTTTGCCGGTGTGCAGTACCAGTCCAATGGGGTGGAAGTCACCTGAGCCTAGGAACAAGTAGTGGCCGATTGAAGGAGCGTCTCCCGAGTAGTTGCATCCCAGAACCTGGCCAGGAAATGTCAGTCTGTCTCCTCCAACGGGAATCTCGACATCGAACCCAGCCTTCTCCAACCTACTCTTGAACTCCTCGAGTAGGTGCAGGTGCTGGATCGAGCCGACGAGGCCCAATTTTGTACCAGTCAGAGGGGCAACTCGGCCCACAGCATCTAGAAATCTCTCCTTGGCAGCATCCTCATCGATCTCGACCTTCTCATCCGCAGCCTCTAGGCGAGACTGGGCGATTGCCCTATGGCTCTCGAGGATAGTAAGGACCGGAGCCAATTCAGGGTCACCATCGTATGTCACCGGGATGAAGTGAGTCGGCATACCTGAGTCTATGTTCATCTGACTATGTCCCATATGAGCGACCAGTTCAACACCCATCATCCGCATTTTATCGTGAACTAAATCACATGCACCATAGCACGGGTCTGCGGCCAGAATCACCCTCGCCCCAGACCCATCTTCAATCGAATCCATCATCTCAAGTGCCTGCATCTTCAGTCCCTCAGGAACCTGCAGAGCTACCAATCGATTGTCGTTTGACTTAATCCTCTCAACGAGATCATCCAACTCGAAATCGTGCCTCTCTAAGTCCATGCAATCACTCGAGAATTTCGACCCTGCCGTCGATGATATCGATTCGCGCCAGAGTTCTAATCGGCCAGCCAGGGCGCTCTTTGGCCAACCTCTCACGCCCCTCACCTTTCTCAATGGCGATGACGATATCCTGAAGGATTACTCCCATCTCCTCAAGGGTCACAAGTATAGGCTCGAGAGTCCCGCCTGTTGAGATTACATCATCTACAATCAGAATCCTCTCTCCCGGTGAGATGTCATTGATGTAGGTGGTGGACTGGGAATATCCTGTCGACACATCGACTCGAACTTCTCCTTCCATCCCATACTCGCGCTTTCGAATTACCACAGTCGGCTTACCGGTGGCGTCCCCAACAGCAGCCAGCAGGGGTAACCCCATTGCTTCAACACTGACAATGAGATCGATCTTCGACCAGTCAACCATCTCTACGATTAGGTCACGAGTAGCACGCAGAACATCGGCATCCATCCGCGGGATTCCGTCTGAGATGGGGTGGATGAAGTAGGGGTATTCACCTTTCCAAATGATGGGCGATCCACGCAATGAATCCTGCAACACTGACAACGAATCAGAGGGCGACATAGCCCTGCAACCTCACACTAGGCCCTTCAAATGCTCGGCGCCCTCAACTATCCTGATTGTACAGGGGGTCGGGAATTTGCATTTAGCTTTCCTGAGAGCATCCCTAGCAGTGAGATAGTGCTCTGGAGAGGTGTAAATTGAGACTACAGTCTGACCTCTTTGTACCCGAGCAGCAGTACCGACATTCTTACCGAAAGACTGTCTCATCCCTAATGATACACGGTCAGCCCCGGCACCTGTGGCCTGCTTGTTTTCTCGCAGGATCTGGTGAGGGTATGTGTGCATCCGCAGTGCGTAGCCTTGTTCTCCAGCTAGTTTCCTGATGGTCGCGTTGGCAACCTGTCTTGCGGATTCAAGAGCCGAATCACGAATCTGGCAGGGATTGTCAGCTGTCAACTCGACTACGACTTCAAACTGACCTGCCTCAGCACCCTTCCTATTGCCCATGAAGTAGCGCAGAATTCGGTTGTTCGGGACACCGCCAGTGTACTCTCTGCGAGTGTACGCCTGACCCTTAATCTGGCGATACATCTTGGCTGGCTTGCGTGCCATACGGATACCTACTTCGCGGCCCACCGACCCTCTCTATTTAACCATGAGGCAGCAGAATTAGTCGCTCAATCAGCACTCAACCTCTCACTCTCACGCTGGACCTCTCTGACACCAAAGACAATCAGACAGAATCCTACCAGCATTGAGACTCCGACACTCTCATCAAGTAACAACCATCCACTGATTACTCCGAAAACGGGAACTAGGAAAACATAGGACGCAGCAGCAGTAGCTCCAATCCTGTCTATGCCTCGTGCGAACCATGCATAGGTGAGGACCGTGGAAATAAGCCCTAGATAGGCCACCGAAGCCCACTCAGCAGTATTGGGGATGGGGATGCCAGAACTCCAGACTTCGACTATCATCCAAGGAGTGAGAAGGGCCCAGCCCACTATTGAGTACCAAACGACAATCTCCAATGAGGTTCCGATTGTTCCGTCCAACAGTGCCATCTTGGTCAGGTTACTGGTGGCGGCCCAGGTCAGGGCAGCGAGAGCGATCATAACAGCCCCAATTAAGCGATGATTGAATGGTATCTCTGTATTCGGGCTCCAACCTACGACAGTTGCCACACCTAGCAATCCTATCATTAGGCCCAGTACCATCCTCAGACTCAGTCTCTGCCCGAGTAACGGGACGGCGAGGAGCACGGTGAATACGGGGTTCATCGGGATAATCAGAGAGGCATCTCCTGCTGCAGTCCACTTCATACCGTTCATGAATAGCAGTTGATACCCCATGGTCCCCAGCATAGCCATCCAGAATGTGTATCTCCAAGCCTTCCTTCCTCGGGGTAGGATTCGTGGACCATCCCTATTTCTATAGATCAAGCACCAAGCCGCGAATGCGACGACAGCAAAGACGTACCTCAGCCACGCCGAGGTCGCAGGGCCCATGCTGGCTCTGTTCGCATCATCGAGGCCATAACTCAGGAACCGTCCGACAGCCCAAGTTGAACCCCAGACGGCAGCGACCAGTAGAAGCAGTAGATGCGTGCTGAGATTATTTCTATATGACAACTAATCACCTAATCCCAGTAGTCTCGGGATGAAACCAGGGTCGCTAACCTCACAAATCTCCGACTCAGAGATTTCTCCCCCACACTTGCTCGCTAGGGCCATCGCTGTCATGGCGAGGCGATGATCACGGTGGGAATCAACTGGGGTCAAGGGCCTATCCGGCGTTTGACCTCCTGGAATCTCCAATCCGTCTTGTGTTACTTCAGCTTCCATCCCGAAACATCTCAGAAGGTAGACAGTAGAATCGATTCTGTCCGACTCCTTTTCTCGAGCATGAGATACTCCGATTATCTTCCCTCCACTTCCTATTGCCATCAGAACTGAGGCCGGACAAATCAGGTCACTCTCATCCCGAAGATCAAGCACTTCGGACTGCTTAGTCAGACTCGCAATTGCTGAACTGACCTCATCCATATCCAATTCCAGTTTGACTCCGTGAAGTTTTGAGATTAGCATAGCAATCGGCAGAAGACTGTCTTCTGTCGAAATCGTCACTACTTCGGGGACTCGCACTTCCCATGGCTTAATGTCAATGGCGCCGTGGAGGAACCTATTCTGAGAGCCGCAAACCTCAGCGATATCGAATGACATCTCGTAATACCCTCTGCTGACGCTGCTTCCGACTGTCTCTAATTTGATTGGAAATGGAAATCCAGGAGAGGCCAATAGTATCGCTGAAAGGGGCTGGCTGGAAGAGCTCAATTCAAGCCTAGCCGAATCGATTTGCAGTGGCCCCGATACAGTAACAGGAAGAGTATCTCCGGATACAAAACACCCCAATTCCCTCAAGGCTCCGGCTATGGCTGACATGTTCCTTCCCCGGAGCGACTCATCTCCGTCAATCCGGATCTCCTCACTCATCCCCGCAGCGATTGCCATCAGGAATCGAGCAGAAGTACCAGAGTTTCCACAATCGAGATTTTGTTGTGGAGTCTTGAATCCCTCCTCGCCGACTCCTGAGACAATCCATTCTCCTTCTTTTCGATCTATCACAGCGCCGAGCAATTCTAGACAATCTGCCATTGAAGATACATCTTTTCCAGGCTCTCCAGAGAATCTTAGTGATACCGAGTCAGATGACTGAGCTGACAGTACAAGCCAGCGAATCATTTGACTCTTGGAAGGAGGGAGCGCCCAGTTCAATGGTCCTGCGATATCCATCGGTTCTAGGCTGAGCACACCCTCGGCACAGGCCTCGGAGTGTTAATCCTGCCATAATCCTGTGATAATTGTGTGGCGCGGCAGGGGAGATTCGAACTCCCGAGGTGAGACACCACTGGATTAGCAATCCAGCGCAATGGCCAGGCTATGCGACTGCCGCAGCAGCCAAGCGACCGGTAATGTTCGCTTAAGGCGAGCGGTTTCATTCCTCTTCGAAGGCAGCCTCGTCGGCGTCCGAGGAATCTACGAGCTCCGCAGGCAGCCTAGCAACGAATATTATCTCGTCATTGTAACCAGTTCGATCTGGATTGCGCAACTCCATGATTCGAGTGCCTTTGGTCACCTTGCCTAGAGTCTCTTTTGTCTGGCCCGAAACCATTCTAATCATCATCCCAGTCTTGGTTAGAATGAATAATTGATCATCCAAATCAGGAATTTGCCTGACGCTGACTATACGATCTTCATCTCGCAGTGACATAGTTCGTACCCCCTTAGTGCCCCGATTTGTACGCCTATACCCGTCTCTTTGTGTTACTCCTGCACCCTCATCATCAAGCATCTGAGAACCATTTTCGTCTAGAACTGGGGCCATTTCTCCTGAACCCAACCTGCTTCGCTTGGCCATTCCGAACTTGGAGATGGTCAGGACACTAGTATCGAAATCATCTGTGACAATTATCCCAATCACCCGGTCGCCCTTCTGCAGTTTCATTCCCGACACGCCTTGACTCACTCTGCCCTGAACCCTAACAACGTGCGTGGTCACGACTTCGCCGGAGGTGGGGTCGGTACGGGACTTCTCTTCTGAAGGCATGAATCTGCAGGCATTACCGCTGGACGAGACAAGGACGACATGATCTGCATCAGTTGCTGGTCTGACAGTAACTAGTGAGTCATCCTCGCCCTCTGCGAATCTCAGAGCGTACTTACCGTTACGATTGATCTTGACATAATCTGACAGACGACTCTTCTTAATCCGACCATTTGTGGTCGCGAAAATCAGGTAGTGCCCTTCAGGCTCTTCGATCAGATCCCTGCTCATTGGCAGTATCGAGATTACTTTCTCTTCATCTCTAATTCCACTGAGCAGATTGCGGATGTGAGTGCCCCTACCCTGTCGACTCGCCGAAGGAGTCTCCCAAGCACGCAGCCCGTAGACTCGACCCTTATCCGTGAAGAATAACAACCTGTCCTTGGAGAAGCAAGTCACAATCTTTGAGGGAGCATCTTCTTCCTTGGTAGAAACTCCCTTGAGGCCTTTACCTCCCCTGTTCTGTAGCCTGAAAGCCTCGACAGGCAAGTGCCGGATGTAGTTATCTTGAGTCAGTGAGATAACGATGGCCTGCTCAGCAACCAGATCCTCCCTGTCCATCGAAAGCGGTGTGGGATCGATATGCGAGCGACGCTCATCTCCATGCTTGTCTACAACCTTTTCAAGCTCTTCCAGGAGAATCCCCAACCTCCTGACCCTGCTATCTAGAATCGATTTGTACTCCTTGATTGAGTCCTTGAGGTTGGAAAGCTCCTGAGCAACTTCCTGTACATTCAGTTTGGTTAGTTGGTACAAGCGCCTCTCAGCAATTGCCTTGGCTTGTCTCTCTGAGAAGTCGAACCGCTTTATTTTCGGGTATTTTTCCTCGCCTCTAAGATATCTCTCGAAGTGATCCCTTGAATCCGAGTTCCTGCCTACCTCAATGATTTCACTCATTCTCTTTTGCGCCTTGATTAATCCCTCAAGGATGTGGGCGCGAGCCTCGGCCTTATTGAGATCGAACTGAGTGCGCCTCTCAATGATTGATTCTCGGTGGCGGACGTGCGTGTGCAAGATGGTGCTCAAGTCGAGTTGAACCGGCTCGCCCTTCAGAATCCCCATCATGTTGGCAGAGTATGACTCCTGTAGCCTGCTGGACTGGTATAGCTGGTTCAGAACTGCATGAGGATCAGCGTTCTGCTTAATCTCGATTACAACTCTGATTCCTTCCTTGCTCGACTCATCTCTAATATCGCGGATGCCCTTGACATGTTCCTTCTGTACAAGTTCGGCTATGCCTTGCAACATACCTGCCTTCTTGACCTGATAGGGAATTGAGTGGACGATTAGCCTCTTGCCCGAGGAGTCGTCCACGACCTCGACATCCGAGCGGATGTGGAAGCGACCGCTACCGGTCCTGTACATATCCACGATTCCATCGATTCCGTAAATCGTAGCGCCGGTGGGAAAGTCCGGACCCTTGAGAAACTCCATGTATTCTAAGGCGTCAATCTTGGGAGGATTGTCTAGTCCAATCTTACGATTCTGCTCAATCACCCTCTCGACGTGGAACCCTATTGCAGCGGCAACCTCGTTGAGGTTGTGCGGTGGAATCTTCGTTGCCATCCCTACGGCGATTCCGTCACTGCCATTCAGCAGCAAGTTCGGTAATCTAGCAGGGAGTACGGAGGGCTCACTTTCCGTATCGTCGAAGTTTGGTTCCATGTCGATTGTATCCTTGTTGATGTCCTCGAGCATATGCTTGGACAACCTATCGAGGCGACTCTCTGTGTATCTCATTGCAGCGGGCGGATCGCCGTCGATAGAGCCAAAATTTCCTTGCCCGTCAATCAGAGGATATCTCAGCGAGAATTCCTGAGCCATCCTGACCATCGTGTCATAGAGTGCCTGATCTCCGTGAGGGTGGAACTTACCCATCACCTCACCCACGGAGCGAGCGGACTTACTGTACCCTTTTTCGTGAGAGTGACCAGCTTGGTGCATGCCCCAGAGGATTCTACGATGCACTGGCTTGAGACCATCTCTGACATCGGGCAGGGCCCTGCCGATGATCACGCTCATAGCATAGTTGATGTAGCTCTCCTTCATCTCTTCAGAGATGTCTCTACGTAGCAAATCCTCGGCCATATAATCACACATCCAGTGCCGTAACCTTAGTCGCATTCAACTCGATGAACGACCTTCGGTCAGGGACATCCTCTCCCATCAGAATCGTGAACAGTGAATCGGCCTCTTCGGCATCCTTGATCTCGACCCTCATCATTGTACGGACTTCAGGATCCATCGTGGTCTGCCACAACTGCTCTGGGTTCATCTCGCCTAGACCCTTGTATCTCTGAACATCTATCTTGGACGATGGAGCTTCCTTTTGCATCTTCTTGACCAGAGAATCCCTGTCTTTTTCGCTGTGGACCCACTCGGTCTGCGAACCTCTTGAGATTGAGAATAACGGAGGGGCTGCTATGTACACATTGCCATTTACAATCGCTCTGCGCATGAATCTCCACATGAAGGTCAGAATGAGAGTTCTAATGTGAGCTCCGTCAATGTCAGCATCAGTCATGATGATAATCTTGCCATAGCGAAGTTTCTCGGGGTCGAATGCACCTTCGTCCTCCTCCTCGTTACCAACTCCTGCACCCAGAGCCCTAATCATCCTCTGAATCTGTTCATTGGAGAAAACCTTAGTCAGATTTCTCTGCTGCCTCTCGACGTTGAGAATCTTTCCGCGTAGAGGCAGTACGGCCTGAGTACGCCTGTCTCGGGCCGTCTTAGCAGAACCTCCAGCACTCTCTCCCTCGACGATGTATAACTCGCATTCATCGGGATCTCTAGATTGGCAGTCGGCTAATTGTCCTGGAAGCCCCCCTCCCTCGAGTACGCCTTTTCGACGAGTCAGGTCTCTGGCCTTGCGGGCTGCTTCTCTGGCCTTGCTGGCCAGAACAGCCTTCTCGACAATCGTCTTGGCAACAGAAGGGTTCTCTTCAAAGTACTCGCCAAGTTTGTCGTTGACTATTTTCTCAACTATGCCCGCAACCTCGCTAGTAACCAGCTTGGACTTGGTTTGAGCATTGAAAGAAGGGTCAGGGTGCTTAATCGAAACCACCGCAGATACTCCCTCTCTGATATCATCACCAGATAGATTGCTAACATTCTTGAGAAGTTTCCTAGATTGAGCATAAGTGTTCACAGTACGTGTCAATGAACTCTTTAGTCCAGAGAGGTGAGTTCCACCGTCTGCATTGTGAATGATGTTTGTGAAGCAATGGACGGACTCCGAGTACGCATCAGTCCACTGCAAAGCAACTTCAACGAAGACCTCTCCCTTGTCGCCCATCTCAGACCCGATGACATGCAAAACCTCTTCGTGAATTGCCTCCTTCTTCTCGTTCATCGCTTGGACATATTCCTTGAGTCCACCTTCGTACTTGTGCTCGATCTCCACAGGGTTTTGCCCGCGATTGTCACGAAGCCAGATTAAAAGTCCTGCATTGAGGAAAGCAGTCCTCCTGAGTCTGGTATTAATCTGCTCAAAGTCGAATTCGATCACATCGCTGAATATCGTCAAGTCAGGCTTGAAATTGATTGTGGTCCCAGTCCTGTCAGATTTACCAGTCGCCTTGAGAGCCGCCTTTCTCTCTCCTCTGACGTAATCCTGCTTCCATTCCTTGCCATCTCTGTGTATGGTCATTGACAGTTTCTCTGAGACAGCATTTACAGCACTAACTCCTACTCCGTGAAGTCCTCCTGCTACTTTGTAGGCCTCATTATCGAACTTGCCTCCAGCATGTAACTTGGTCATAATGACCTCAGCTGCACTGACGCCCTCTTCCGGATGCTTGTCGACGGGTATTCCTCTGCCGTGGTCGATTACGGTGACAGAACCGTTTTTTTCCAGATTTACCTCTACTGTCGTGTTATGTCCAGCCAAGTGCTCGTCGACGGCGTTGTCTACAACCTCCCAGATGCAGTGATGCAGAGCAGAACCGTCGTGAGGATCCCCCAGGTACATCCCGGGGCGCTTCCTCACGGCCTCTAGGCCCTCTAGCACCTGAATACTCTCTGCATCGTACTCTTCTGCCATTAAATCACAATTCCTGAGGGTTCCTATAGGGAACCCTCATCAACATTACTTTCTGCCCGTTGGGGGTTATTCAACCCTACTCTTAAATTATGCAAAATAATGCGAATTTACCCATTTTTCCATTGTATACAATGGAAATCCACTCCTCTCGACACGATTAAACCAAATCGCAAGATGGGGCGGCAGATGTCGCGTCCGCTGGTCTGTGTCACACTCAATGGTTACACTGTTGACGACATCCTCAAGGACGCCGCTGTTGCTACCGCTGCAGGTGCTGATTTAGTTGAGGTCAGATTGGATATGCTGTGGGCCAGAGAGAAGGAGAGTGATCCTGCAGCTAATGGTGCTGAAGACGACTCTAGTGCTGACTCAAAGGGCCCAAAGTATGTTCCTCCTGAGTTTGTCTCACAGCCCTTGGAATCGGTTGACATGGAAACGGCCCTCGACTCACTGAAGCAAGGAATAGACCTCCCAGTAATCCTAACCTGTAGGCCAGACCGCCAAGGAGGACACTATCCGGGAGATGAGGCACAACGCATCGAAATCCTATCTAGTGCAATTTCTAGTGGAGTGAGTTGGGTAGATCTGGAGTTGGACATCACTGCCGAGGCACGTAGGCCACTCATTGAGGCAGCCAAGGGCAAGACCAAGGTCATCGCGTCTTTACACTCTGATGAGAGACCCCCTTCCGCCTCTGAGATTATCCAAGATGTGGAAGACTCATCCGATATGGGAGACGTGGTCAAACTCTGCTACAACACCTCAGGAAGGGCAGACGGATTGAGATTATTCGAAGCCTCTTGGGACTTGAAAGATGCGAACCACAACTATGCCATTATGGGCTCAGGTTGGGGCGGGGACTGGACTAGAATCCACGCCCCACTGCTCGGTCAGGCCATGGTATACGCTACCATGGAGAAGGGGTTCCATCTGTCCAGACAGGGCAGAATAAACGCCTCTGACCTACAGACTGCTTGGAAGCTGCTAGAGTACGAGTAATCAGTCGTCTGCGGAACCCTGATCGCTCTCATTATCTAGATATGGCATTTCCCTAGAATCGTCCTTATCTGACAGCCCCATCTTCATGTATCTGCTATGAATCACAAGAGGTCCAATTATGCAAGCTATCGGCAAGGCAGATATTAGTATGTAGGCGATGAAATTGGGCAGAGTCGTCCTCTCCTCAACATCGATGAGCACTTCGACATTGATGGTACCTCCAGCGGCTCCTCTATCGGAAAATCTCTCATTATCCCAGCCATCTATGACTAGGAAATACTGGGTCTCAGACGAGTCGAACCAGCCAACTGATGACCATGCTGATCCAGTCGAGTCAATGGCAACCGAGAATACGTGATTAGAGACGCCCTCATAGGCATGCACATCTCTGTAGGGCAACCAAACCAGAGTATCTCTCCACTCAACTGGAATACTTTCCACCATGCCCTCTAGATCCTCCCATTCTCTGTTTTCATAGCTCATTGAGTACCTATCCCAATTTATGTCATTCATCAGGTAAACGTCCCCGATTGCACCCATCTCGGGATTATCTGATGGATCGGGGCTCATGATGATACAGAATGTGTACTGATAGCCGGGAATGAGCTCCATCCTTACGGCATTCGCACTATCATTGGAGATGGTCATATCAACGCTGAAGTCATTTCTCAGAGGCCTGATATCGTTCCAACCGCCGAAATCCCAACCCCAAAAATCACCATCTTCTAGAGAATGTTCTTCGTAGTACTGGGTCATTCCAGGAGGGTTGCTGGCAGGGACATCGCAGGAACCTGCCGCAGATACCGTTGGTACTGCGATTACGGCCACAAGGATTGCCAGCATAGGCATAAGGAGAGAGGCATTCAATGCTATTGCTACACGCGCTTTCCGCCTGTCAAACACCCTTAGCGCCTCCTCGTCCGTATCGGCCGGACATATCCTGACTCCTTGTTTCTTCGCTCTTCTACTGTCAGGTACTTTGGCTGCGGAGGAGGCCGGTGCTGATCCATCCCCGGAAGACCTCCTTCGACTTCAACCTCGGTGACATCGTAATTCTCGAGCATATCCTCGGCGTCCATCTCTTCATCGTCCTTCTCTCGCATAATCAGCCATCCAAGCATCAGGACTGCTGCTATAAGCGCCAATAAGAGAGCGCTCTGTCGGTTGGGAATCAAATCTCTCCAAGTCAAATCTGACAGGGACTTAGGACTGTCATCCTCCTGTAAGGAAAGCACTGTGATTACGTACTCCTCAGTTGTGCAAACTCCTACTCCGTCACAGACCTCCATTAGTATTCTAATCTCGCCTGCTTGGCTCCATGTCTGGTTGCCCCATATCCAATCATTCCGTGTATCTCCGTCTAGATCTGTATCTTGTAATGCGTTGAGATCCCATCTGACTGTCAGCGCCCCAGTCAGAGGCCTATCTCGATCATTGGTAGAGTCTCCATCACCATCGCTATCGTCCGAGTTATCCAAATCCATCCATGCCTGAATTCCATCGATTAAATCTCTATCAATCGCACTGGAGTTTAGGGAAATGGAATCTCCAATAGTGACGTAGTCCGCTGAAATCGGGTCATCAGTTAGGATCACCGGGGCCCTTGAAACATGCACGGTCAGGCTGGTCGAATTGGTCTCTCCGCCTTCGAAACCATCGACGACAGTGAGGGTCACTGTGTAGGTGCCTGGAATCTCAAACGAGTGCCAAACTACTGGCCCATATTCCGTGGAACTGGCATCTCCAAAGTCCCAGTTCCATGAAACCACCCCATTCCATTCTGATGACTGTGGGTCGGTAGAAGTCCTGCCGACGAACTTGGGGTCGGCATCGTAACTGCCTGAGCCATCGAATCGAATCGGATCGCCGGCAGAAACGAACGCACCACCATCGGCCGTGTGAGGCACCATCCATACCACACCGTCTTCAGTCTGTGGAATTCCACTCAGAACAGTCCCGTTGAGTCCGGGGCAACTGAACTCAAGCTCGGGCACTGGCAAGGGGTTGGCTATGTTAATCGAGTATGTCTTCGTTGCAGAAACCAATCCTCTGTCGTCAATTACGGTGAGGCTCACCGTGAAGAGTCCTGGCTCTAGGAATGTGTGACTGACGGAGGAGACGTTGTACACTGGCTCTTCTAGACCCGAAATCTCCCAGATAGTCTGCAGCAGAGCCGTGTCCCCATCTGGGTCGAACGACTGGCTGATGAATGTGTATTGTGTATCTATGGTGCCATCAGATGGACGTGAGAACACTGCAACAGGCCTCTGGTTGAATACCTGCACAATAAGCAACGCCGTCGACGAGTTCCCATCATCGTCAGTGACTTCTAGAGTCACATTCTTGAGGCCAGGTTCCAACCATCCTACCACCGGATTATTCAATATCGACTCGGTAGATGAGAAGTCCGAAGTCAGCGTCATTCCAGAACCATCCATGTTGACGCCACCTTCGAAGAACCAGTTGTACTCTACAATCATCCCATCCGAGTCCTCGAATATCGTAGGCATGGCCAGAGGCGTCAGGGTGCTGGTCTGCAGAGGCTCATCGAAGATTTGCTCAGGCAGGCGGTTTAGTACCTTGATGTAGATCGAATGCTCGACTTGGTGCAGGCCATCATCGACAATCAGAGTGAGAGTGTAGACAATCCCATCAGCACTCCCATCGACCCAGGAGTGCCCGGCCTCGACCAGACCCTTGGCAGACTCGATGTCCCCATCTCCCCAATCCCATGTGAACACCAGCTCATCCAATGGCACATTGTCGGTAGTCCCTCTAGCTGAGAACTGAACTCTTTGGTCAGTCAGAAGTATCAGTTCGTCGCTGATAACAACTCCATCCACGGAAATCTCAGGTACAGGGTCAGAGATATCACTCACTGTGATGTTCCAACTCTGAGACTCTGAGTAGTATCCACCTTGGTCTCGCACGACTAAAACAACCTCATACTCCCCTGCGTTAAGGTAGGGGTGAGTAGGATTCTTCAGGCTGGATGAGTTGTTATCTCCTAAATCCCATATGTATCCTACAGGAGTTTCATTGTGGCTGAATGTGCCGTTAAGTTGTCCGAATCCCCAAGAGTCGTATCCCGAACCGAACATAGCTACGGGAAGCCAAGTTTGGGTAATTGAAGTAGATACAGATCCGGAGGCTATCGGTTCCATGTTAGCGAGTGAAAGAGGTAGTGTGAATGCCTGGTCTACCAATTGTCCAGTCACATCACGAATCTCCACTCCAAATGTCCAGTATCCAGTCTCAGGAGGAGTGAACCAAACGCTTTGCGGAGACGGAACGCTGTTGCCTGCTGTCACATCGAAGATTACGGAGTCGATTAGGGAGTTGTTGACATAGGCTTCAACGGTTACCTCTAGGATCTCAAAGAACGCGTTTGACTGTACCTCGAGATCTACTCGTACACTGTCGTCCAGTCCGTTCTCGTCACGATCGAACGGAGTGATGGTGTCGATGTACACCTCGGCCGGGTCGGTCACTAGGCCTGCGAACACAGTGGCAGATGCGGTCGGATAGGATCCAGTTGTTATCCCACAGGTCGCATAGTTGTAGTCGCAATCGCTGACCATGGATTCGTACCAAGTCAGCAGCCAGACCTCATCGCTTGAGTTTCCGAAACCATGCACCAATCCAGTGGCTGCACCGGTTCCCGAATCTACCCTCATTCCAGTCATGGTCCAAGTGCCAGTAACAGAATCTCGAGCCATTATCACGCCCTCGAATCCAAATTGAGTAGGCTGCACCATCAGATTTAGCGGAGCCCCTGAGCCTTGGGAGAACTTGTAGGCCCTCATCCCCCATCCCTCGAAACTTTGACTGGAACTGTTCCAATCGTTCACCCACTGGTCGTTGTAACCACTCATCTGAGCCTTGCAGATGTAAGCGGCGATACACCCGGAGGTCAGGTCTAGATTGGAGAACCCGAATGCGCCTTGAGCACTGTCAATAGAAACAGCGGCGCTGAAGTTCGCGAAAATCTCACTCATTGTCGTACCTATCGGAGTAGAGCCCGGCTCGGGATTCTGAGCTAGGTTCTCAATCGCTGCTCCTCCCGTAGCGGTGTCTGCCACCAATCTCTGGATGGCAGTCCCTCCTCCGAGTTTATCGGCGAGATACATCATGAACATGAATCCGGCCCCATAGTCGGCTATCCTGCCATTCCACCATCTGACACTAAGGCTACTGTCTTGCGACCAAGCGTTGGCATGACCAGTCAGAGTGCTGGTGACTCCGAAGCAAAGGTATGCAGCCATGTCTGCTGCACCCTCGTCAATCCATAGGTACTCGTAAGGGTCCCTGGCATTGTGGAGCAAGTGCTCAAACTCATGGGCTAGAATTGTGTTCCTCCAACTCAGATCGTCAACATCGATAAACACTGACTCCCTGACTGAAGATAGTCCTGGCGAGAAGTAACCCCCAACTCCTCCTCCCCCATCTACAGCGATGAACGCCAGTTCAATCTGGCAGTTGTTGTCTATGTCAGGAGGAGTTCCGAAGTAGGTTGTGACAGTGGGAAATATCGTCGATTCCCATGTGGAAGCGATATCGTTGAGAGTGGTTGACGAGATAATCTGGCCGTTCTCAACTAGGATGGCCGAGTTGGCGGACACTTTCTGAGCGGTCACGCCTACAGTGCCACTAGCGGTGGAGATGTTACCGGTATCTCCCTGACTCCAAGCGTTAGCACATGAGCGAACACTCGACTTTGTACTCAAATATCCCGGTGAGAATGGCAAAACCAGTCCAGGATAGCCAGCATCCTTCCATTCCATCTTCAGGTGGCCCGTGGCTGAGAAGACTGGCTCGGAATCGTCCGTGAACATGTACCGCTTGCCCTCAATAGAGGGTGTGAAGTCCGATAGATCGCCAGACATGACCGCAGGACCAATATCTTCCGGGCCGGGCTCGGCCAATGCCACAGGAGAGAGGCTGGCCATGAGCATGCACAGTACCAACGACACCGAAACTCTGCGGGACACGCTATCAAAGCCCGAATTCATACTCAACACTCCGTGTTGTTATCAATCTCATTGCGCTCAAAGACCTATTTTAACATCGATGGAGCATCGTTCGTACATGAGTTGGGGATTCTCTGACACAAGTCGTCTATATGCTCTACTTCTCGGAGCGCTAATACTCAGTTTCCCTCTGTCCGCTACGGGGCAGACGCCGACTACAGAAATGACCGTGATTTCGACACACCCTCACGACCAATCTGCCTTCACTCAGGGCCTCGAAATGCACGAGGGAAAACTCTACGAGAGCACTGGCCTATATGGCCAATCTAGCTTGCGGCAGGTGGACCCGGAAAGTGGTGAGGTTCTACGAATCACGATGCTGGAAGATACCTATTTTGGAGAGGGGATTACCGTTGTTAATGACAGCATCTACATGCTGACTTGGAAGCATGAAATAGCTCTGATTTACGACATCGAAACCTTCGATTTGGTGGCTAACATAAGTTACTCAGGAGAGGGCTGGGGATTGTGCTTTGACGGGACTCATCTTGTTATGTCCAATGGAACTTCTGAATTGACTCTCAGAGACCCTTCTGACTTGTCGGTAATCTCGATCATCAAGGTGAGTGAAGGAGGGGCTGAAGTGGATTTGCTGAACGAACTCGAATGCGTCGGCGAAGTCATTTACGCTAATATCTGGGGTAGCAATCTGATTATTGCCATTGACAAATCCTCAGGGAATGTGTTGCAAACTGTGGACGCTTCTTCTCTTTCGCTGGGCGAGTCGGAAGATCCTAACTCAGTTCTCAACGGGATAGCCTACTTGTCCGAAAGCGATGCTTTCTTTCTCACCGGAAAGAATTGGAGTTCGATGCACCTAGTATCATTCGCATCCGAGGTGCAGGAGGACGAGTCTGAGTCGGATTCACTGATTATTTCGATTCTGAGTGCAATCTGGCCTATATTCCTGATTGCTGCACTAATCATTTTCCTGAGCTCAATGCGACTTCTGAGTGCATTCATGGGTTTCCTCATTTTGCTAATCACCAAGCGACAACCTGAACAGCCTCGGGAGATTAGCAATATACCGTCACAGGAGGCCGAGGAGCAATGACTGAGTCAGGCGGAGACGACTTTGAGGACTACAGTGCAATGGAACTGTGGTTGCACGATCTCTCTGTAGACCCGGCCACTAGGATAGCCGGAGGGCTGATGATTTTCGTCGGAAGCCTTCTTGGGCTACTGTTGGGGATCGCTCTGATTTCTGCGAATGTTGGAGAGATTCTGTCTGGCCAGTTAGATGGCTCCGATGGTGTTGCAGATGTCAATGGCATAGTGAGCACAGCACTGCAAGACAGCGGCACGGGGGGTGAGCCGGCAGAGGGAGTTTCAGTCTCAATCATTGATTCGGAAGGCCTAGTGGTAGGTATAGATGAGACCGACTCAGGAGGACGATTCTCAGTCAAGGATATTCCCAGAAGAACCTCGACTCTATTGGTCGAGCATCCAGACAATCGGACTGTCGAAATCACTCTGGTACCGGGAGACCATGCCCAGATTTCCGTTACACTGACTCCGGGCGACGGAGTGGATCAAATCGATATGTCGGGAGAGAGTCACCTTGCCGAATCGGTACTAATTGGCTCTGCAATCGCCGCCATGACTCTGCTAGCCGGCTTAGCAGGAATGGTCGGTGGCTTGGAGGCTTACAGAGGAGATCGCTACCGCAAGACGTGGTGGCTTGCTTTCTTCGGCCTATGGAGCAGAGGAATGCTGTTTGTTGGCCCCCTGCTGATTCTAATAGGAATAGGAATGGTGAACCTGTCCAAGGATCAGTTCACTGATTACACAAGGGAATAGGGGAGGTCTTCCGTGTATCTAATCACTATAGAAGGCGGAGATGGTAGTGGCAAGGGGTTGGCCACGAAGGTAGTATCCGAGGTCCTGCGGAAGGAATTCTCATTCACTTCTGTAGAAGTTACAGGTGAGCCTAGGAGAGAGCATCCCCTGGGTAGATTGGCAATCGATGCAGTACGCAAGAGGAAGATATCCCCCGAAGAGGAGGCCGGACTCTTCGCTGCTGATCGAGTTGACCATTCTCATGGCTGGATTCTTCCAAGACTCGAGGAAGGAAGGGCGGTTGTTAGTGAGAGGAACATACACTCTTCGCTTGTGTATCAGGGAATCGTTGGTGGATCCGGAGTCGAACGGGTCGCGAACATGAACTCAGCAGCTCTAGTGCCCGACCTGTGCATCTGGGTCGACTGCGATCCCGAGGTGGCCATGAAGAGAATCAGAAGTGGTACTCTAAGATCACTTAGCAACAAAGAGGAGTACTTCGAGACGACCGAACTCCAAATAAGAATCAGACAGGGCTACTCATCACTTCTCTCAGGGGAGATTGAGATGCCAACTCCTTTCGACATGGGGGCTTTAATCGGCCCCATTCTAAATGAGGGCACGGAGGCTGAGTTCAGAGCAGAACTTACTCGCAGGATTCGTAGATTTATCCACAATCGCCATACTCCTTTGAACGTTGATGTGGAAACGGTTGAAAGACACCTGATTCGCAGACTCCTGAGAACCAGAAAAGGCCAGACTACTCTCAGTGGTATAGGAGTCGAACTTTCTGGTTCAAGTAAGGATTGGCTGGGAGGCATTGCACCCTGGCGAGCTATACGAGATGCTCAGAAAGAACACTCATCAGTGTTGGAAGATTTGTCAGAAGAATCCAGAGTTGACTTGTCAAAGAGTATACTTTCTCACTCAATGGCGTCGGTCTGTGGAACACTTTCTCTAGTACCATCTGCAGATATATCTGAACTCAGGGCCGCACTCGGACCAGTTAGGGCTGTATCAGAGCGTCACACTCAGAGAATAATCAAATTCCTCCATGAGCAAACCGACTGGGTCCACAAACACAAGTCTCTGCTTGGAAGAGAGGCCCCGCGCTCGCTTCTAAGGCAGCGATATCGTGCAGTAGGTATGACTATCTTAGCAATATGGCCACTGAAAGAGGCAATCAGAAAGTGGATGGAACACAATCCCAAGACACATCCCAGATATGCTATGGGGCAGATTGTAAGATCCGGCCAATATCCATCCGCAATTAACGATACTTTGTCTAGAATTTCTCTTCTAGGCCCCGGCATAGATGGAGGCGGTGTACCCGCAGGCCCTAGTGGCCTTGTATCTTGGTGGCAAGGCTCGGCGTAATCAATTCATCTTCAGTCTCGCATTGGCAGGAAGTGAGACCTTGGCAGGGTCCTCTTCAAAGAATGCAGCACGAGCACATAGAGCTGCTGCGAACCACCATCCGATTACCAATCCGGAGAACAATCCTGTTAACACTCTGACAGGATTGGTTGACTCGTAATCAGTCAGAAGCTGAGTGAATCCGTCTATTCCCATTGGAACAAGTCCGAGTGTGACCAGCAATAGCATGGCGACCATTCTCCTGTCTTTCAGATACAGAGGCTCTACCATCTCGTCGGGGAAAACAGACAGGAAAGTGTCTCGAACTGTCCATCTGTTCAGGCCTCGAAGACCGAACAATGCCGCCCCAATAACCAATCCGAGGAAGATACCAACATCCCTAGTACATACAGGCATTTGGTTCCCATTGATTTCCCATGACCTCTCATGCTTCTGATGACAATTCAAATCACCGAAGGCGTAGACAAATGCCCAAAGAGGATTCAACTCAGACCAAGCGAATGATCCACCATGAGCCGACTGGTCATGGCCCATTTTCGAATCCTCTCCGTGATTCTGATTGCCCCAACTGTTCTGGTTAGTATAGTCAAAGGCATTGGCCCGGCCAGATAGTTCTGGAACAGTCCCCTCTGGTATCAGTAGCGGCGCGAGAAAACAAAGGAGCAGATACGCCCCAGTTACTGCCGCGATATTTCTCGCTACTCGCCGCTCGCGTTCTCGGCTGTAAAGGCCGTTGCGCAGTAACATGATTTCAGCACTGCCGATTAGCATTTGATATTATTGCGACCTACCCTTGAACTCTTGAGCGATAACTGCATCCGGTGATTGTGGCTGACTTAGGCATGAGGGACGCTCTTTGGCTTGGATTAGTCGTCGGATCAATGGTTGCAGTCATGGCATCCTTCGTAGTTATCTTCCTCAGCGGCCTTGATGAACCGGATGTCCCCAAGGCACTTCGCTCAGGTGCAGTTTCAGGCCTAGCAGCCTCGGTCATCGTCGCCACATTCGCCCTGCATCGATTGAGGGAACAGTCGACTTCAGGCAGGGATTTGACATCCATAAGGGAGGCCGAGGTAGCCAAGGTGCGAGCCATCCTAGCTCAAATCGAGGACATCGCACCCGGATCAGAAGTAGCCAGATGGAGAGTTGATGAGCAGGTCAGAAGAGATAGAGGAGTGTTGGTTGTCGATATGCATGGTTTGCACGCAGCCTCAGCTTCGGCATTGACAGAAAGACTGCTTGAACGACGCTCTGATTTAGGCAGACTAAAACTGATTACTGGGAAGGGTGAAATCACCGGCCCCGTATCGGCCGATCCAGGCATCAGACCTGCCGTTCTTCAGAGGCTGAAGATTGGAGCCCCGGAGGCTGAGTGGCAGGTTATTCAGAAGTCCAGCTCTGTAGTTCTAAGACCGATGGGAAGGGCACCTACTCCTAGGCAATGGGCTACACGCTTCGCAGTGTTCGTATTGCCAATGACAGGTGCCATGACTCTAGCTTTCCGAGACTTGGCCGGTAGTAGTTTTGAGGAGCAGGGGATGATGTTTGGCGCTGCTGCGGGGATACTGATGACGGGCCTATTATCCAGTTACAGAGATCGATCTTCCTAGGTGTAGTCTGGTACACCTTCACAGCACGCCTCTACAACCCTGCGGCACCTCGGGCATTCCATGTGCTGCCTCATCGGAATCGCAGGCCCTGCGAATCCGCACTGACAACGAATATCCTCACAGTGGTCTACGTCCACAATGGCTCCTGAAACAGAGGGCACAAATCAGTTGTCCACGCCAGAACCCAGTCTCTCCAGTTCAGAAGACAGTATGACAATCAACCAATCATGTAATTCTTCACTGCCCATCTCAGAGAGAGTGGAGTTCAGGAAGGCGGCAATCAGCACTCTCCTAGCCTCTGATGGATCCAACCCTCTGGCTTGCAGATAGAATAGTTGATTCTCATCCAGTGGCCCATTTGCTGTGCCATGTCCACAACCCACTACTTCGTGCTCGAGTACTTCTAACTCGGGAATTGAGTCGGCCTCAGCATCATCTGAGAGAAGCAAATTGTGAAAGATCTGAGCCGCATCGGCACCCTTTGAGCCATCCATCACCTTCAGCATCCCAGTTCCTACAGTCCTGCTGCCGCCCCCGCAGGCTGAATGCCATGAGAGTCTGCTGAAAGTCTCAGGCGCATCATGGAGAATCTCTACATGATGGTCAAGGTGCATCGAGCCAGCCCCTAGCACTGAGCCCAGCACTCGAACACTCCCACCAGTCTCTTTCATGAGATACCTAAGATCAGCCTTGGTTCTGTCTGAGCCAGACGAAACGGTTCCAGCACGAACCTGAGCATCTCTGCCGACTTCAACCGAATCCACTCTGAGCATCGTCCCTTGCTGCATTAGTCCGACAACGGTGTCGTTAATTATGCTCCCAGCACCAATCTCACCAGTCCTCAGTAGGCCGAACCACTCTCCGCGCCCCCTCACACGAGTAATCAGTTCGAGTTCACTAAGACTTCCGATGTCCACATTCAAGTGAACTGCAGAACAGCCTTCTCCGGTGTCGATATCAAGCAATAGAGGCTTATTGGAATTAAATTTCGAATCCACCTTAATCTGCCATCCGGATGCTGCGGTCACAGCCCCCAGGAAAGCTAGAGTCAAAGGATCAGAATCCGGCAAGTCACCGATAGATGAACTCACTCTCTCTAGTGAGACTCCATTGGGGACAGGGCTACCATCAAGATTAGCGATGGAGACTGTAGCCGAAACAATCTCTGGGACTTCGGTTACATCGCCAGTAGGGTGCACCCTTCTCCAGGGAGTGTATCTCCAGAGGTGGTCCGCCCTATCGGGCTCCGATAGGGAGAGGTATTCAGCAGCAGATTGCAAGCGACCACCTCAGCCTATGCTTCCTTCCATCTCGAGGGCCATCAATTGGTTCAACTCTACTGCGTATTCCATGGGTAACTCTCGAGTAAAAGGCTCAAAGAATCCGTTAACGATCATTGCCAGAGACTCCTCTTCGGAATGGCCTCTGCTCATCAGGTAGAACAACTGGTCATCACTGACCTTGGAGACGCTAGCCTCGTGCTCGCATCTTGCAGTAGGGTTTGAGACCTCCATCGTAGGGTAGGTGTCTGAGCGACTCTCTTCATCTAGAATCAGTGCATCGCACACCACATTGAGCTTGCAATTCTCAGCCTTCGGAGATACCGTGACTAGACCCCGATAGGTCCCTCTCCCACCGTTCTTACTGATGCTCTTGGACAGAATCTTGCTGGTAGTGTTGGATGCCAGATGGTGGATTTTTGCCCCTGCATCCTGGTGCTGCCCATCCCCTGAATATGCAACCGAGATGACTTCTGCATGAGATCCTTCTCCCTTTAGTATAACAGCCGGATACTTCATCGTCAGTTTACTTCCTATGTTACCATCCACCCACTCAATCTTGGCATTCTTATGAGCGATTCCTCGCTTGGTGACCAAGTTGTACACATTGGAACTCCAGTTCTGTACTGTAGAGTATCTGATGTGAGACCCAGGTAGGGCAATCAACTCAACGACTGCTGAGTGAAGTGAGTCGGTGGAGTAACTGGGCGCGGTGCACCCCTCGACATAGTGGATACTACTACCCTCATCAGCGACAATAAGAGTCCTCTCGAATTGTCCCATGTTCTTCGCATTGATTCTGAAATAAGCTTGAACTGGCATTTCGACATGAACTCCCTTGGGCACGTAGATGAATGACCCACCAGACCAAACAGCGGTGTTGAGTGCAGAGAACTTGTTGTCAGTAAGCGGAACTACTGAGCAGAACCACTTCTTCACCAGTTCAGGATATTCTCTTAATCCACTATCCATATCGAGGAATATGACACCCTGTTCCTCCAAGTCCTCGCGTATGCTGTGGTAAACAGCCTCGGATTCATACTGTGCAGTAACTCCTGAGAGCCACTTTTGCTCTGCCTCTGGAATCCCCAACCTGTCGAATGTGTTACGAATCTCTTCGGGAACATCATCCCAATCCTTCTCGGTGGCTTCTGAAGAGCGTAGATAGTAGCAGATTGAATCGAAGTCGATTTCACCTAGGGCGCCTGTATTGCCCCAATTGGGCATCGGGCGCTCAATGAAGTGCTTGTAGGCCTTGACACGAATCTCAGTCATCCATTCCGGCTCTTCCTTGAGTTTGGAAATCTCCCTAACTACTTCCTCGGAGAGGCCGAAGTCGAATCTAATGGTCGAACTCTCGGAGTCATTCCATCCGGCCTTGTAGTCTCCCACAGCATCTCTGGCTTCTTGATTGTCAGGCATTAGAAGGCCTCCTTTGCTGCAGCTGCTTTCTCGACCCAGTCATAACCGTTCTCTTCGAGTTGGGTTGCCAAATCGGGACCTCCAGAAGCGACAATTTTTCCCCCAATCAGGACGTGTATATAATCTGGCTTTACATGCTCAAGAATCCTTGAGTAGTGAGTAATTATCAAGGCGCCCGAATCAGTTCCTCTGACTGCCTGATTCACTCCAGATGCAACAGTCTTGATTCCGTCTATGTCTAGTCCGCTGTCCGTCTCATCCAAGATTGCGAGTTTGGGTTGCAGCAGCATCATCTGTAGGATCTCGAATCGCTTCTTCTCGCCGCCGCTGAATCCGTCATTGACGTATCTTGATAGGAAACTACGAGGAATATCCAACGTATCCATTGCCTCATTCAATTCATTCCTGAACTGAGCCCCCTTGGCCGCCTCTTCTCCCCTGATGCTCGCTACTGACTTACGCAGGAAGTTTCCTACCTGCAGCCCGGGAACGGCTTGAGGATATTGGAAGGAGAGAAACACCCCTCGGCGCGCGCGCTCCCAAGGATCTTCGTCGAGCAGACTATCTCCATTGAGTATTACACTGCCCTGCTCGACCTCATAATCCGGGTGCCCCATAATCACATTCGCAGCAGTTGTCTTTCCACTTCCATTTCGGCCCATGATGGCGTGAATTTCCCCTGGGAGAATCCTCAAATCTATGCCTTTGAGAATACTCGTTCCATCTATCCCGACATGCAAGTCAATGATTTCCATCAAGGCATCGGGCTGCTCGGATGCGGCTGTCATGAAATATTCTCGGAATCGCCCCCTTTTGAATGTCTGCTTGTGTTTTTGGTCACCCTAAAATCACATTACCTCTCCGCCTGTTCGTGAAGGAGTCACGAGATTCATCAGAACCCGCCTCCGATTCTCTGGAGGAAGTCTATAGGGAGCAAATTATGGATGCAATGAAAATAGAGTCGGAAAGGAGAATTCACGAAACTCATGACCCCGATGAGATAGCTAGATTGGAAGCACTCTCTCTGGTTGAATTGACCAAGTCGGATAACCCTGATCTGGTTCCAGCTTTGATGGCAAGACTCGGACCAGTTAGGGCAGCATTGGACGGCCACGGAGGTGGATTGGTGGTGACAGAAAGCCGAGTCGAGAATACCACGATAGGAGACTGCCTCTCACTAATTATCGACCTCGATGGTGCTTGCGTTTCGTGCGGTGCTGCACCCGGAACTCTGCAGGGAATCCAAGATGATTTACTGATGGATCCGGAGGTGATTGAGGTGAGATTTAACTCCGGGATGCTGGAGTGGTTCGATGAACTACAGCGAGAGTTTGTCCTCAAGCACGGCGGAGTGACCTTCGTTTAGTCCATTAACGAAGATACAACTCCCATGGCACCATTAGCGAATCCAAGAACAGTCACTTCTGCACCCTCGACCAAGGCCGCATGCTCTCCAGCCATTCCGGCTAAGTCGTATGCTCCAGCCTTGCCCTTCCAAGAACCACTTGATATGAGATTAGCCAGATCATCTTGAGTCAGTTCATCGAACTCGACAACAGCAGAATCAGTCCATATGTCTGCAGCCCATCCTCCGTGGAGAATCTCAGTTCCTTTTATTCCACAGGCGGGCGAGTATAGGATTGCTGTAGAGGACCAAACCCGATGCCTCCTCCCTGAAAGTCCTAACAGCATACTAGTAGCCATGAGTTCGTCAAGAGGCTTACCCAAAGCAATCAATGGATCTGTAGGATCTTCAACTAGGGTGTCAGATACGACTACGAAATCGGGTTTCTCACCGCTGATTGTGAGTTCTTCTGCTGCAGATTCAGCCTTAGCGGAGCAAATCATCTCGACTCGCTCATTTACCTCGATTCCACTCGGAGGGTCAATCTCATCTGAAGTCAGAGCTCTGGATTCTAATCGGATTGATTCAGATACCAGTCCGGCCATAATCTCCCGCCTGCGCTCAGAGGCTGAAGCGAGCAGTATAGCAGTCATGCAAACTCCTCAGAGGACTATCCGTTCGTCGCATACCGGGCAGCTTGCCGATGAATTGCCCATTGCAACCTCGAATCTGCTTGAGCAACTCGGGCAGACTACTGGCATGTTCAACGGAGGAGGCGCAGGGGCCTCTGGAATATTTTCATGCTGATCCGTTGGCGAGTCCGGGAGGTTCAGGAGTGTAGGGGACACCTCCGGTACAGGGGTCGGAATTACCTCTTCCACCAACTCAACTTCCTCCGACACATCTGGCTGAATCTCCGCCACCACTTTGATGTCAGACTCATCGACCACATCTACCACATCCTCTTCGAGAATAACCATCCCTGAGGCCACACCTCTGTTCCTTCTGACCCACCTAAGACCTCTGGCAGATAGGCTCACTAATATCACAGTACAAAGCAGCAGAACGGTGATAGCAAAGCCACCAAGTAGTATGTTGAAGTTCTGCTCGTCCAAACCTAATTGGTGGCGTAACCTATCTAGAATCGAATCTCCTACATTATTGGGGTCGTAATCGTCAATCACCGCTCTAATCTGCCAACCACTAGCAGATGTGTGGATGAATAGAGTCTCACTGCTCGAGGGAGATCTATCGACTAAGTACAGGTTTCCTAGATTGAGCCTATCGTATATGCCCAGCCACTCGCCTTCAGGGTCGATAATTCCGTAATTCACCTGTGGACCAGTCGGGCCAACCAAATCGAATAGAATCTGGACACCTCTATTTGTCTCTACAAGTTCCATCGCTGTCATCCCCCTAGCAGGGAATGTAGCGGTTAGATTGTTGATCGCGTTGAATGATGAATCAGCTATCATTGCCACCATCTCAGCATCAACTCCCTCGCCCTGCTTCCAAGTCGCTACAATCTTCTCATCATCGCCAATCACAAACACCTTCATCTTTGCAAGAGTAACATCATCCGCGACGGATTTCCTGTATGTCCAAGATGACTGTTCAATCAATCCATGTGCATACCACAGCCCATGTCTCTCTATTCCCGTGGAGTCGCTCCTAGTGGATTTGTAAAGTATATGGGCACCTTCGTCATCTCCGAACTCCACCTCTAGAGCAGTGGTCTCTCCGGGAATCAGATCAATCTCATCGACCACATTAGGCGTTAGTGACCAGTCCGAGGACTTAGTGGGTGCGTCTGCGTATAGCATGAAGACACTGGTCTGGTCTCCGAACGAGCCGGAAACCATCATCTCACGGTGATAACCTGAGACCAGTATCTCCGAATCTTCTACGTCGATGTCAATTCCCCAGTACTTGCCATCAGAAAGCAAAATCGGCTCCATTAGGTCCTGAATCGGCGTCATCTCACAACTAGCATCGATAGTAGAGTAACTCAGAGTCTGCCTAAAGTAACCTGAGGAGTCAATGAAACGCCTTGTCCATACTATGTGGGCCCAACCGTCCTCTGTGCTACTGAAGGTCAAATCTCCGGACCACATCTCATCCAATACATTCGTACACGAGGTCAACATTCTGTTTGAATTCAGGCGATAAAGGGAAAGGACACCTTCCTTTTCAGTGATTATCAATCCCTCATCATCAAGATCAATCAGTCTTATTGGGACCTCTCCAGTGCCGAATGCCAGGGACCGCGAACCAGCCAAGGTGGATTCATCGACGAGTACAGTGGATTCGACTTGGTTATTTGACCAGTCCAAATCTGCTAATCCGGACCCGGCAACTGTTACTCTGACATGGACAGGCCCTGACTCGTTCATGCGATGGGCGAAGGAGATTTGCGAGGCACCTTGGCCCATGACTAGAGGAATCGCTGTTGATGACACCAAAACCCAGCCGAGACCGTTGTGAATCTCCAAGGAGGCCTCGACGCTTGTTGCATCGGTGGATCCCAGATTGTCTACTCTGGCAGTAATCAAGAACTGTTCGTTGGGGCGTGGAATTGGAGGCTCAGTCCTGACTGCTCCGTCTCTGAATGCTAGATCAATTCCTTGGGGCCGTTGAATCACAGGGAACGTGATTGACTGATCGTTATCTGTCTCATCCAACTCCTCAATAGTATTTGCAGGGTCCAGAGAGACTAGCACAGTCTTGTCTCCGATAGTGGTAGGATTCCAGTACAGAACTACTTCTACTATATCGCCACTATCGATACTCGGCAACACCATCTCATCCTTGCGCGCCCCATCCTCGTACAGTGATATGGCCAAGTTAGAGGCAGTCATGTCGCCGTCGTTGCGGATCTCAGTCCTTACCTCAAGGAAGGTATTGACATAGGTCTCACTGATTGGGACTCCGTACTCCTCTACGGACAATCCAGTCCTGAATATCAGATTGGGTGCAGGTGGGTCATTATCGACCTCGACAACCCTCTTGACCTCCTCTGAGTAGATGCCGTCACCGCTGACCATTCTGGCTGAAATTCTGTAGAATCCATCATCGACTTCTTCTGTGTCCCACGTCACCGACCAGTCTCCATTCGAACTGCCACTGCCTCCGAAGGTCTGCGCAGTCTCCCACGGTTCAGTCCCGATTCTCCATTGAACAGTGCCGCCATTGACGGAATCCCATGTGCCGAAGACATTGACACTTTCCGAAACGGCCGTCTGACCGCTGGGGCCTCCCATAGTAACTGCAACGAGACCTACTTCGTGCTTCTGCTCGACAACCTCGCTCCACTGCTCAAACTCATTTCTGGCTTGAGCCTCGATGATTACTTCGATTACCTCGATTTCATCCTCTGTAAACTCGGGCAGAGTGAAAGGAGTGGTCCAATTTGCAGTGCCTTGGGCTGCGTGCCAGTCGACTAGCACGACCTCCTGTTTCGGCTCACCTTCGGGTCTGTGAGAGTAGGAGACTCTAACCGAAACCTCCTCAATCGTGCCGTTGGTATCCTTATCCTCGTCTATATGCCCTCTAGCGCTGTAGGTCTCACCCTCGACCAACCACGCCTCTTCCTCTGGACTCTCCATCACAACCCAATCTCCAGAACCGGTTGGAGGGGGGTCTGTGCCATTGCCAGGTCCAGGATCGACGTTACCTCCGAGCATTGCATTCAGAATCATATTGCCATCGATGATTCCGAATCCATAGTCCTCATTCCATCTGTTGCTGATATCTGGAAGCGAAGCTTGACCTCTAGTCTCTGAATTATTCTGCAGTAGGTCCTTGACTTCCTGAGGCTTCAATCCATCATCTATCTGGAGCATTACAGCGACGAAACCCGCTACTGCAGGACAGGACATGCTGGTACCTGTCATCTGGGTGTAACTGTCCTCGGCCAGAGGCTTGGGGGCACCAGGCAAGGAGCTACTTGAAGCTGCATGCTGAGCAGACATAATGTTCGATCCGGGAGCTACAACTGTAGGTTTGAGTTCCTCCCATTCATTGTCATCACCATCGTCCTCCCTCGGCCCTGAGTTCGAGTAGGAGGCAATCATATCGTCGCCACGCTCGATGGTGTTCTCATCGTCGACTGCACCGACGGTGATGGCGCTGTCAGAGGCTCCCACCGAGGTCACTCTGCGCTTACCATCGTTGCCAATCGCAGCTACAGGTACTACTCCAGCTTCAGCAGCAGCATCCACAGCCCTAGCATCAGCATTAGTGCCGTTGTCTCCTGGATCATCATCGCCACCTGGGCTAGCGGATCCAAAGGACATGGACATCACTTGTATTCCTTCGCTGGAATCGTTGTTACCCCAGTCCGTATCTGCATTGTCGACCACCCATTGAATTCCTCTGAGAGTCGCCGCTGAGTTGGTCGCTCCGGCATCAGTCATGACCTTGACATCGACTAGATACGCCCCTGGCGCATATCCCTGATTGATTCGACGAGAGTCACCCGTTCCTAGGGCGATTCCTGCAACGTGAGTGCCATGACCATCTCCGTCATCAGGATCTACATCTTCGCAGTCCTGCGAGCTCCATGAAGTAGCATCGCAACCCGCCACCCACTTTGGGTCTGCTAGTTCGTCGGGATCCTTCTCGTTGTCGTTGTTCGAGTCGGAGAAGTCATCTAGGGAGAAGTGCTCGTTGTCTACGCCGGTATCAAGAATTGCAATTACTACGCCCGAACCATCGTAACCGAAGTCTCGCATGGTTTCGTCAAAGATATCGGAGTCTCTGACCTTTGAGCCACGTGTAGCCTTATCCAATAAGGGTACAATGACGTTCTGCTCTTCTATCATCACCACTCCATCCAACAACCAGATGTCAATCAGTGAACTTACAGGGACATGGTCGATGACAATTGAATCAAGGATGCCTAGAGGGTCGAACCACGAACCCTCTTCCTGCCATCCATGGTTAAACAGTACCTGCTTAATGGCATCAATATCATCGGACCCTGGATGCCATGAATAATCCACTACTATGGCAACTGTGGGAAACCCATCTGCTCCGGTTATCGAGGTGGTCGAGACAGAAACCCTCTGACCAGCGATTATCTTCTGCAATCTGTCATCCATGCCATTGGAATCCATGTCATACCAGTAGCCGAACCACCAACCGGGCTCCTCGACAGGCCAACCTGACCCAGATGGTGGAAATCCGGGCGACCTATCTTTGTCCGGGCAGACATTTTCTCCACACATTAGAGGAGGCAAATCTGCATCATCGAAATCTTCTGAGACATCATGCGACTGTTGCTCTGGCGTAGGCACTAGAGCTCCTGCAGCCACCGAGACATCCATCACGAACACCAGAAGCGCTAGGATTACAGGAATCCTCATTCCGGTGCTATTTCGCATGGCTCTCACAGAGAGCCAAACTCGGATGCTGTATAATCCCAACCTGTAACAGCATAGACAAAATGCGATTATGGCCAATTGAGGTGGGAGTCAGAAAGCGTGCACCTAAGACGGCAGATTTCACCTTCCATCTCTGCTACAATCTCCCCATCACAGCTAGGGCAGATGGTATTCTCGGACAACTCCTCCAGCCATGCCCGCCTTGTCTCTAACTCATCTCCTTCCTCTCTGAGTCGAGAAAGAATCCTCTCAGCCGCGCCGTGAAGCGGTTTTCCAGACATCTTCCAAGGGTCTTCTTCCAGGCTACCCATCCGACTCTTGGCATACTCTCTGATGGCCTTTGAACGCTCTACTCCAGAGATTCCCGCAGACTCGTCCAGAGAGCTCGGAGCACCTCTAGCCAATGGCCTAGCAAGCAGATACGCCAGGAAGAATCCGCCGACGTGAGCCATATGCGCAACATTAGACTGCCCGGCAGTCGCAGTCTGCAAGTCGTAAATCTGCCATACCTCAAGGCCCAGTCTGACGAAGACAATCAACCAAACCGGCCACGCTCTGATTAGGAATAGGAGAGGGAATTCGATCTTATCGTCCGGCCAGCATGCCATGTATGCTCCCAATAGGCCAAAAGCTGCCCCGCTGGCCCCAATGGCAGGGATTGATGATTCGGGATGAGTGAGAATCCATGCGATGTTACCTCCCATAAATCCCAAGCAGTATACTGAAATCCACCTGCGAGCGCCTAGACGCTGCTCTAGTGGAACTCCGACCAAAGCCACGACGATTATATTTCCAAGGACATGAATCCAGCCACCATGTAGCCAAGCCGCACTCAGCATCCTGTAAGACTCCTCAGGATTACCCATTATGCTAGGCTTAATTCCCATTGAATCGATGACCCAAGAATGACCCATTGCGAAGCCACCTAGTGAGGACTCGGCGAACTGCACAAATGAGACTAGTAGAAGGGAAAGAACAGTGGCCAATGCTACGCTGGTCTGAGAGCGAACAGCCCAGACAAATGGAGCAATAGCCGCAGAAAGCATTGCGGTCAGCAGCATGATGTCAGACCAATCCAATGCACTCATTCGACTATCTCCTTGTCCACGCGCCTAGGTACGTGCGAATAGCCGCTTCGTCGCATGGAATCACTCAAACGATACACCTTACTCCCGGACCCATGGCAACAGTCCCGATGCTGCAGACCTCAGACCTCTCGGTGGAGAGAGGGAGTAGAGCAGTACTCAAGGGCGTTGATTTCGAACTCTCATCGGGCGAGATTGTTGCACTCGTCGGTGACAACGGTTCAGGCAAGACAACCATGCTTGAAGCGTGCTCTGGAATACTCCCTCTCTCCGGAGGGTCAATCAACAGACTTAGCAAATCCGGAAAGATGCAGGTAGTCAGGGACTACGAGGGGAGAAGGAACCAGCCACCTCCTACCGGATTGACTCTACAGAGAGACGGAATTTGCGGTGAGGAAACTGTCGAAGAGAGACTTGAGGTTGCACTCAAGGTCGCAGGTATGGAAATGTCCGAGCCGACTGCTTCGGATGTTCTCAGAGAGTGGGGACTTGAGCATCGAAGAGCCGATAGGGTCGCCCAACTTTCTGGCGGACAACGCCGACGTCTAGCAGTTCTGTGTGGGATAGCACCCGCAGCACTTTGTGCAGAGCCCAGAGTAGTAATGTTGGATGAGCCTTCCGAAGGACTAGATCGAGCAGGCAAAGAACTCCTGATTGGATGGCTGAGAGGACTCATGCTAAACGGTCATGCGGCAATTGTAGCGACTCATGATCAAGCGGTTATTGACTGCAGTGATCGTATCGTGGAAGTCTCTAATGGGACTCTGAACGAGTCAAACGGCGACTCCGAAGGAACTCCTTCTGACTTGCCCAACCCGCTGCCATCTACGGAGCAGAGTACTCACGGAGCGCTGATTCGTTGGGCAATTAAGATGGAGATTAGGAATCCTATGGATACCATTGGAAGGGCAGCACCAGCTCTAGTCGCTCTCCTTCTATCATACGCGCTGATAGGAGAAATCGACGCGACTCATGTTGGAAATGACCTAGTCGCTGCCCTAGTATTGACTCCGGCATTCGTTACTGTAGTCATCTCGCCTGCCCTCACTCGTCGTCTCGCCGAGGAAAGATGCGGTGCTTGGTGGAATGCTATGATTGGCCCCGGCGCAAGGCAGACCTACTCCTTCCTTGGTGCCTCAATCGTTCTACCTCTACCGATTACATACCTCGCATGGGTAGTTCTGATAGATCCCGCAGACATCGCACATCACTCTGAGATTACTCGTTGGCTCTGGCTACCAGCGGTGATTATGATAGATATCGCCGCTGCGGCAGCCGCTTTGCACCTACTGGTTGCAGATCTACGCAGGGCCTCGGCAGCTACGGCCTCATTGTTGCTGATAGTTCTAGTCTGGCCCTTCCTCCAACTGACGGACGCTCTTTCCCTGATGATGACTGATGGAATGTCCTTTGGCCTCAATCTCGGCGATCCTCTGATATCCTGCCTCATTGCAAGTCTAATCTCTGCTGCAGTCTGGGCAGTCGCCGTTTTCCTACCTGATGCCTGAGGACTAGCATTCATGACCAGTAGCATTCTCGCGCCTTCATGACAGTCGTCAGAAGAGCAGGAGTGGCGCTTACCACTCTGGGCCTAATGGGGGCCGGTCTGACCTTGATTCTCGGTTTTATCTGGGCCCCGACAGTCGACCCTGAAGCTTGGAACTCTCCCGAGGCATACAGGATTCTGTACTGGCATGTTCCCTTAGCCTGGTCGTCTTTCCTAGCCTACTGCGTCTTGTTCATCGGCTCAGTGGCATGGTATGCAAAACGCTCCGAGCTAGGATGGAGGATGATATGCACAGGCTCAGAACTTGCTCTATTGTTTGGATTGGGAGTAGTCATTTCAGGGCCGATTTGGGGGTCTGCTGAATGGGGAGTTCCTTGGGACTGGGGCGACTTGAGGCTCAACACCTACGGACTTCTGACTGCAGTCTCTCTGTTTCTAGTTCTGGCCAGAGGATCTCAGCCGGATGGACAAGGAACCAGAGACACCATTGCTGCAATAGGACTCTTCGGATTCGCTCTAGTTCCGGTAACTGCTCTCGCTACAACGTGGTACCAAGAGCGCCACCCCGGCATCGTGATTATTGAAAGTGAAGAGTCTGGGCTGGCTCCGGAGATACTGACATTACTGATGTTCGGTTTCGCTTCGTTTCTGCTGCTTTTCGCAGGTTTCGCGATACTCAGCGACATCCTGCATAGGATGGAATCAAGACTGAGTCACTTACAGCATCAACTGGACGAGGAGGCGATTCATTGAGTGGTGTAACCGAACTCGGGCTGGCGTACGCCGCGATGATTGGTCTAATTGGAGCCTACGTATATCGTCTAGTGACTAGACTGGCCGATGTTGATACCCGCTTGTCGGCGGTCGAGGATGCTGTATCAACTGAAGAAAGTGAGTGAGAACCCATTTGTTCCCTACGGGAACCCTTGAAACGAGGCGTCGAGGCGCAGTTCGGCGAGGACCATGTCTGACGGAGCATTCTGCATCGCTTGCGGGGCACCCCCGCCCCTAACTTCCGATAGGATGTGCGAAGCGTGTCTAAGGCAGCGAACAGAACTCTCAAAACTCCCGGAGAGGATACAGCAGTTCCGCTGCGCAAAGTGCGACACGTACGAGGTGCGTGGCAGATGGTCAAAGATGGATACTGAGGACATAGCAGACCTGAGAATCAGGGAAAACCTAGTTGCAGAGGAGCGTGCAGAGAATGTCAAAATCTCTTTTTCAGTAGAGGTGATCGATGATAGGACATGCAGACTCCATGTCGAGGCATCAGGTACCATCGAGGGACATCAGTTTGATGATAGGCACGAGGCACTTCTTCAGACCAGCAACGCGGTCTGCCCACCTTGCACTAGGAAGGCTGGTTCGTACTTCGAAGCTACAGTACAACTGAGATCAGCTGGAAGACGCTTGGATGATATCGAACTAAAGCAGTTGAGAGGCACATTGGACGAGATGCTCGAGGGAATGGAATCTGATCCCATGTTCTTCATCACCAAGGAAGGGCCTGTGACTGGTGGCTGGGACCTGCAACTCGGTTCCAAGGCCATGGCCAAAAATTGGGGAAGAAGACTTGTGAGATCCTACGGAGGAACCATCAAGGAGACCTCCACTGTTGTCGGCTCCAATGATGGCATAGATGTGACTAGACTGACTCTGAGCTATCGCAAACCAGCTTACGAGTTGGATGATGTCGTACGCTTCAGGAAACAGCTGTGGATGATTGATGGCTGGCAGAGCGATGGACCCAGTCTACGCCGACTTGACAGGTACGAGAGATCTGGTGCGACATGGAGGGACATGGAGAAATCCATCGTGGTCTGCCCAAGCAGGGAGCAGCATGTTGCCGAGGTGATGAATAGAGACAGCTCAGCAGCTGAGGTGATGGATCCCACCGATTACAAGATGGTGACAGTCGCGCTACCGTACGATGACGATGGTAAGGCCAGTCGCATACGCATCGGCTTCATAGATGGGGCATGGGTGGCTCTGCCTGCAGGAAGGAGGTCTACCAATGAGTGAGTCCGATATGGCAGAACTCCTATCAGAGCACGACTCAGCCAATATGGCTGACTTGACACGTTCCTTCGTTGATGATTTCGAGGCGGCAATTAACCGAAAGACCGGATTGAACTCCGATACAGACTGGAGTGGAGTGGTCTGTCTTGGGATGGGTGGTTCAGGTGCCGGAGGAAGATTCCTCAAGTCTCTTGCAGATTCCGAAGGAGGAATGCCATTCGTCGTCTGGAGCGACTATGGTCTGCCCAGTTGGTGGGGTCCCGAGTGGCTTGTACTTGCTACATCCTACTCTGGCAACACCGAGGAGACTCTAGATGGCGCCAGAGAGGCACTGGAATCAGGGGGCTCCGTGATTGCAGTTTCTTCGGGAGGCCAACTGTCAGAAATGGTTCTGGGCAGTAACGATGCTACTCTGATTGAGGTCCCGGGGGGTCAGATGCCAAGGTCGGCATTCGGGCACATCTTTGGATCCCAAATGTCAGTGTGCTGGGACATGGGACTTCTGCGAAGGCCCAGCGAGAACGACCTGAAAGCAATGCTCGATAGACTGAGTAAGGCATCAGCCGAAGGAGACCCGGACGGAGGCGACATGATGTGGCAGACCATGGCAAGATCACTGGTAGGCAGGGAAATCGGAATCGTCTCTCCAACAGAGATGGGCGCCGCTGGATACCGATTCGCCTGCCAGATTAACGAAAACGCAAATGGCTTCGCCAATCCTACTGATTTACCTGAGATGAATCACAATGAGATCGTAGCGTGGCACTCTGAAGGCCAATCAAGAGCAATGATTGCACTCACCTGCGAAGGTACTCACCCGCGTAGTCAAGCTAGGATGCAATGGCTCATGGATAATATCGAGAGCCAAGTTTCCTGGAGAATCGAATGCGAAGGTGAGAGTTTACTGGAACGTCTGTTGTATGCGGCGCATGTCACGGACTGGTTATCCATAATGCTGGCCGTGCTGAAGGAGAATGACCCCTCGGAGATGGCCCCGATTGATTCACTCAAGGCTCACTTGTCTACAGTTTAGTAGAGCGGTCCGAGGACATTTCTAGGGTCAGGGTATATCGTCAGCGCATGCTCCCTGTCTTCTGGTGCTACAACTCCGGGCATATCGTGAGTCTCAGGTTCAACTAGTGACAATTGGAAGTGCAAATGAGGCTCCCAGCCACCGTTCTCTTCGAAGTTGCCGAACCAAGCAACCACTTCTCCTGCCTCAACCCTTTTTCCGACCCGCTTTCCCTCTATTGAGGGGGCATCTAGGTGCCCGTACAATGCCCAGATTGGAACTCCGCCTATTTCGTGCTTAGTGATAATCACATTTCCGTAGTCTCCGGCTGCAGGATTGTAGCCGAAGTGTGAGATCTCACCATCCATGAATGCCATGCAAGGCGTTCCCACCGGCCCTCCAATGTCGATTCCCATGTGCACATTCCTCTCCCCTCCAAACAGCTCTGTATTGTACAGATTAGGCCGAACTTCGTCGTACTTACCAATACTAAATTCGGCCTCTGGTTGCCCCCAAATCCCTTGACTCAGGTCGAGAACGGAATATTCTTCCGGCATATCGACGACTGGTCGATATTTGCTTGAGCCCCAGTCGATCATGAATCCCGGAAGAAGCCCTCAGTCTTCATCCCCACTCAGGTCGAGACTCTCTAGAGAGTCCAACGCCCTCTCTAAGGATTCCATTGATTCCTGTAGTTTGGTACGGTTTGAGTAGGAGTTGCTAATCTGCGAGCTGAGAGTTCCCCAAATTGAATGCAGGTCGTTCAAATCCCTTCTGAGAAGTGCGTGACCCCTGATAATTTCATCAGACTTCTCAGCAATCCCCATCGCCCTCTCGGCGATATGTAGAAGGTGCATATTTGCAATCATAGTGTTCGGTGAGCAGACCATCACTCCTCTGCTCGCAGCATCCCGAATCAGTTCAGACTCATCTTGATTGTCTGGAGTAATCATGTATTCGTATATCCTCTCCGATGCGATGTACAGATAGGCAATCTCTGTAGTCCCTAATTCAGGTCTAACGTAACTTGACTCAACTTTGGTAATATGTCCCTTGACCGCATCGAGGAAAACCTTCTTTTTACGGACTCTAGATCTGCCGTCTTCCTCCCCCTCACCCCCGTCTGAAACAGCCAAAGTATCCTTGAATGCCTTGACCGGGAATTTCGAGTCTATACACAGAATCCTTCCATCAGAGAGTTTCAGACTAGCATCAGGAATGCTGTCGAGTTTGGGGACCTTCTTCCTGATGCTGACATTGGCGAAGGAGTCTTTCAGTATCCTCTCCAACTCTATCTCAGCCCAGCCCGCAGCCGCTTGTTTGTCGAGAAATATCTTCTGTATCTCTGCCACCTCGCTTGCCACAGAGTCCGCCGAGCTACGGATGTTGCCAATGTCCTCTGAGATTTTCAGATCCTTCATCGTCCCTGCCACTGCTCCTTTCAGAGCCTCTCCGCTAGCGGCAATTCCCGCAGTAATATCGGCCGGTTTAACAGCAAAATCCAGATTTCCTATCGCCTCTTTCTGCACTTCTCCTTGAGTGTGAATCATGGCCGCTTGGTCACGAATCATAGACGACTCCTGTTGAATTGACTTCAGCAGAGATAGAGCATAAACTAGGAGGATGGCAAGTCCAATCACGATGGTTAGAAGGCCGTAGGACAGCATATCGGACATCGGGCTCGACAGAGTATCGGAATCGGGAGTATTTGAACTATGAGAGATTCAAGTAGGCCTGACCTCTGAATTGGTTCTTAGGCGGAGCGGGCTTTCGGTAAGCATGAGAGTCAAGAGGCTAGCGATGATACTATCCCGACTCGAACAACTCCAATCTCAATCCGTCGAACTCGAGCAATACGCAACTGATGGAGACTTGGCCGCTCGTTGGTTGAATGACATTTCCTCTTTTGGCGACTTGCGGGAAGAGTGCACAGTGGCCGATTTGGGAGCTGGTAATGGGATACTGGGCCTAGGTGCTTTGGCACTAGGGGCGGAGAGGTCCATTCTAATCGATGCAGATCAAGCAGCTTGCGATACAGCCCAGTACAATGCCGAAAAAATGGGATTTGCAGACTCGGCCGAAGTGATTCAAGCCAGTATCGGAACTGACTCGATTGAACTAGATTCAACTAACGTGGTAATCAGCAACCCGCCCTGGGGCAGACAGTCTCCTAGGGCCGACCGCCCATTCCTCGATGCCATCCTGTCCGCTCGAGTACCTTCGCA
>CEUP01007529.1_pt1 | contig 36788 bp, 28 predicted proteins | sample 531371 | NCBI WGS metagenome assembly CEUP01 (sample SAMEA2622738, study PRJEB7988) | marine metagenome | biome: marine biome (ENVO:00000447); feature: marine epipelagic mixed layer (ENVO:xxxxxxxxx); material: "saline water (ENVO:00002010), including plankton (ENVO:xxxxxxxx)" | depth 150 m
TGAATATATTTCGTACGATTGTAGAGGAGCATATTGCAGGTGTCGGAGGACGAGCGACAGGGAGAACAAACAGCTAAGTGAAAAGGTATTTACTGGCTACATCATCTGAAGTGTAGTCCGTTTGAATCAAGAGGGATCTGTGAAGTTAGCGCGAAGACGGATAAGCGGAAAAAATGTTTGGGAAGTAAAAGTTCAATGGCCCTTCAATACTGAAAGAGCCTTGAACAAACTCATTGATATAGCCTGCCAACTACACAACAGCATAGCGGCTTAAAATCAAAGCCACTGTGTGTTTTGCTAAGCTCTTCTTATCGTTATCGCTGAGGGAATCATCGACTATGAATATATAGGCTAAATTCAGAAAAGCCTGTTAAGACATTTAAGTAGACTCTAAAGGTAGCTTCAGTGACGCACTTAGAACAACCACGTTAATTAGTAAGCATTTTTATTCAAAAATCCATTTAAAACAGTCATTACAATGATCTTAAAATCCAACCAAACAGACCATCTGTGAATGTATTCAAGGTCGTATTCAACACGCTGGGCCATCTTACTAACAGTCTCAGTTTCCCCTCTCAAACCATTGACTTGAGCCCAGCCTGTGATCCCAGGCTTTACTTTATGGCGTAACATATAGCCTTTTATGAGCTTTCTATACTCTTCATTGTGAGCAACAGCATGAGGTCTAGGGCCAACGATAGACATTCTACCTTGTAGTACATTGATAAACTGTGGTAATTCATCTAAAGAAGTACGCCGCAAAATCCTACCAACCTTGGTTATTCTTGGGTCGTTTTTTGTAGCTTGCTTGACTATCGCACCATTGTCTTGTGTTGTCATTGACCGGAACTTGTATATTGTGATTTGTTTACCATCTAGCCCGTACCGCTTTTGCTTAAATATTATAGGGCCTTTAGATGTTAGCTTCACAATGCATGCAATAATGCACATAGGAGCTAGAAGTAGCGATAAAATTAGAAAGCCTAAAACCAAATCTTCTATTCGCTTTAAAACATTGCTTGCGCCTTGAAATGGCGTGTCATATACACTTAACGCTTGAACAGAGCCAATACTCTGCCAACGGGCATTTAATAGGTTATACATGAAGAAATTAGGAATTATATAAACGCTTGCGGTTGTATCACTGCACTTCTCTAAAATATGCCTTATTCGCTTTTCTGCGTTCATAGGCAAAGCTATGTATATATAGTCCACTTCATTTCGCTTCGCTAATTCTATGGCGCTCTCAATTTTTCCATTGATTTGACTTTGAAACTCTTGTGCTAACCTCGATTCAGCGCGGTCGTCGAACAATCCGCTGAATCGAATGCCAAGCTGATCATTTTCAATAATTTGTTGGACGACATTGTATCCCAGTGTGGTTGCTCCGATAACGATAGCATTCCTTGAATTCATTCCGACCTTACGAAGTCTGAACAAAAGTTTTCTCATAACATATCGCCAAGAGAGTAAACTTAGAAAAGAACTAGCAAGCCATAGTAAAATTGCAGGTGAAGGAGTATCTATATACCCAGTAAAGAAAAAGCCAACGGTTAACGTGACCACCGCACTTATTGCCCACGTTATTGCAGCAGCTCTCAACATTTCGATTGTACGTTCACCTCGCCAAGAGCGATAAAGCTCTATTGCTTCAGCTGAGAGTTGAAAGAAAATTACGTATACCAAAGGAAGTAAAACGCTTAAGTTTCCAAACGGTACGTTATAAAAAGATGACGATAGATAATAGAGAATGGAGATAATGGAGAGGTCGACCATTCTATAAAGCGTTGAAAAGCCGCTTTGGTTTCGGACTAAAAGTCCCCCTTTCACCATTTTGTTAGAATCACTTGATGAATGCTTTTCAGAAGATTTGTTATTTTCCATATACTTCTCGGATTTTATACACCGTTAACCACGCAGTATAAAAAATTCGAATGTCCTTTGAATGTCAATCCTAGGCCAAACTCAAAATTTTTCAAATCTTGCGGTATTTTTTAACAAGAAGAAAGTAAAAGGTAAAAATTACTGGAAGAACCTACTTTCATTAGTCAATTGTATACAATAGTAACTTCTTTAAACAGTTCAAAAGAGGCATATAACGACATGTATCGCAGTTACCGATAATTTCTTTTGACTTGTGAGTTGTCATAATGACATCATATTTACCTACTATTCTGGCATACTAATGGCATACATAGAACGCATGCCTCTTTTGCACTGTAGTGCTATTACAGTGATGAAGTTTATATCACTGAATTTACGACTTGTTTTTCGGTTTAAGCTAAAGAGTAACTTTTATCCGAACACTACAGCATTATTAACTCAGTAAGGAAAACTGAATGCGTAAAACGTATCTAGCTCTTATGCTACCTACAATGTTGGCAGCGACCAACGCTGTAGCCCAAGAAGCCGCAAGTGTTGAGTTGGGGTCATTTGACTTAGTTCCCTCTCTCCAATATAAATTTGGACACGATGATAACGTAACACGTTCTAGCTCAAATGAGATTAACAGTTGGTTCCACACAATTTCACCAGAAGCTATTTTACTGAACAATTATGGTGCAAATCAGGTACAGATTGGGTATAGATTAGAAAGTAAGGATTATTTTTCGAGTCAGATAGACAACTACACCGACCATTTTTTGAATGCCAGAATTGACCATGAATTCAATTCAAGAAATCGTTTACAGGCCGAAGCTAATTGGGAAGATGGTCACGACGACCGAGGAACACGTTTTTCTATCGGTAACGGGAGTACACTTGACGAACCTGACCAATATAAAAGTTCTGGGCTTGAGGCCATATATTCGTATGGGGCACTAACTTCCCAATTCGGCCTAGACTTTATTTTTGATTATCAAACACTAGATTATGATATCGAAAGCGATGTATATCGTGCTAGGGATAGAGATACAACCACGTTCGGAGGAACGCTTAGATACGAAGTTGCCCCGTTAACGGAAGTAACTTTAGATTATACTCACAAAAATGTGGATTATGACTTTGCTTTAAACCCAGAAAACCCGCTAGATAGTACTGAAGATTTATTGTTACTAGGTGTGAATTGGGAGTCTACTGCTCAAACTTCAGGCTACGCTAAATTGGGTTATCGTGCTAAAGACTTTGATGCTCCGGGTAGAGATACTTTTAACGGTGTCGATTGGCAAGTCGGTGTTGTGTGGCAACCTGTTTCGTATACTAAGCTAGATTTAACAACGTTCAGTAATACCAACGAAACCAACGGTGAAGGCAACTTCATTAAAAGTAGAACCTATCGTGCTACTTGGTCTCATGATTGGTTAGAAAGGCTTACCACCCGCTTAACGACCTCTTTTGATCAAGACCGCTATGAGGGTGAAGAAGGCGTAACTACAAGAAGTGACGATACAATTAGAATTGGCGCAGGCCTTTCCTATCAATTTCGTCGTTGGATGCAGTTAAATCTTGACTACGTGAAAGACACGCGTAGCAGTAACCGTGATATCATTGACTACGATAGAGATTTAGTAAGCTTTACCGTCAAAGTAACTCTTTAATTCGGACACAAAAAGATGCAACGATTTGTAGTATTGTGCGCTTTGTTTATAAGCTTTTTTGCGGCCTCTGTGTTAGCGCAATCAAATAGTTTAGATCAATATCGACTAGGTTCAGGTGATGTAGTGAAAATTACCGTTTATGGTCAAGATGATCTTTCGTTAGAAACTCGCTTATCGGATGTGGGAATCATAAACTACCCATACCTTGGTGAGATAAAGCTAGTTGGCCTAACCCTACCTGAATTAGAGTCCTATATATACAATGGCCTTAAAGGCGACTATTTAATAGAACCCTCTGTTTCGGTCTCAATTACGGATTATCGCCCGTTTTTTATAAATGGCGAAGTCAAAAAGCCTGGCGGTTACCCTTACCAGCCTGGCTTGACTATAGATAAGGCAGCGGCACTTGCAGGCGGTTACACTGAACGCGCGTCAAAAACTAAAATATTTATCGTTCGAGATACAGACGGATCCTCAACCACTATTTCAGTAGACCGGTCTGGTACCGTATTACCAGGCGACATTGTAACTATTGAACAAAGCTTCTTTTAATTTACCACTTCGGAAGTACCCATGGCACCCAAAGGAACTGAACAACTAGAAGCTTCTCTGTTTGGGGAAGATACTATTGATTTTGGCCAATACTGGCAGACGATTAGACGTTATCAATGGCGGATCATCAGCTTAGCTTTTATCGTGACGATATTGGTAGCTATGGTCGTTATGTCCATGACCCCGGTTTACCGCGCTTCGTCTTCTTTACTAATAGAAGCAGAAGAAGCAAAAGTCGTGTCGATAGAAGAAATCTACGGCTTAAACTCGAACCGTAAAGAGTATTTTGAAACACAGTACGAAATACTTAAGTCACGACAAATAGCTGAAAAGGTAGTCGACAAGTTAAACCTCGTCGAGCACCCTCTTTACAACCAAGAAGAGTCAAACGGCATCTCATCTTTTATTAAAGATATAAAATCTACTGTCAAAGAAGCTCTACCCTTTTTGCCTCAGACACCTAAAGTTGATCGCACAGAAGAAGAACTTTTATTTGCAAAGCGCAAAGCAGTTACTGACAAAGTGGTTATGGCTTTAACTATTTCGCCAGTAAAAAACACGCAAGTAGTAAAAATTACTTTTGAAAGTGAATCTCCGAAACTGGCTGCAACGATAGCAAACGCTTTTGCGGAGACATATATAGAAAATTATCTTGAATCTAAGTTTGCAATGACATCGAAAGCTACGACGTGGCTAAACGATAGCTTACTGGGACTTCGCGAAAAGCTCGTTGCTTCAGAAAGTGCTTTGACTAACTTTTATGAAGAAAATCAAGTTGTAGATTTAGATGGCGTTGTAGGCTTGGCCAGTGAAGAGCTTCAAGACCTTAATAGCGAACTTGTGGCAGCAGAAAGCAGACTAAAGCAAAGTGCTATCATCTACGAACAAGTTAGACGTTACCAAGGCGATGTAGAAGAGCTTGCAAAACTACCTGAAGTATTGAACCACCCTTCTATCCAGTCTGTAAAACGCGCTGAGCTTGAAGCTGAAAGTAAAGTTTCTGAGTTGAGTAAAGTCTACGGGCCAAAGCACCAGCGTATGATTTCTGCCACAGCTGAGCTAAATTCTGTTCAAAAGAGCTTAAATAAACAAATTCAAGCTCTAATTTCAGGAATAACCAGCGAATACCAACAGCTACAGTCGCGAGTAGAAGGCCTCCGCCAAACGGTAAATTCGTCGAAACAAGATTATAGAAGATTAACAACTCTTGAATCAGAGCGCCGAAAACTGCAACGTGAAGTTGATATTAATCAGCAACTATATAACTCATTCTTCACTCGTTTAAAGGAAACTAGCGAGGTAGGTGGTTTTGAAACTGCGAATGCTAGAATATTAGATGAGGCACTAGCCCCGACGATTCCAGCCAAACCTAAAAAAGGCCTAATTATTGCCGCAGCGTTTGTAGTTAGCCTTGGAATGGGAGTTTTCTTGGCACTAGCTCTTGAAGCATTGAATCGCGGCATTCGCTCTGTAGAAGATGTAGAGAAAAAACTAGGTCAACGCATGCTAGGCTTAATTCCTTGGCAGAAGCACAAACGTAAAGAAGATCTTCCTCTTCGACAGTTTTTTGACAACAAGCATCACTCGTTTAGTGAGGCAATAAGGACTTTAAGAACAAGTTTACAACTGCTTCATTTGGATAGCTCTCAAAAAGTGTTCATGGTTACGTCTAGTGAACCAAAAGAAGGTAAAACTACCGTTTCTATAAATCTAGCTTTTGCTATGGGGCAGTTAGGTAAAGTTCTTTTAATTGAAGCAGACCTTCGCCGTCCCACAATTGCGAAGCAATTTGGGTTCCCTGGTTTTCAGCCAGGCCTAGCCAACCTTATTTCGGGTACACATACGTTAGACGAATGTTTGGTTAATGACGTTAACTCTGGAATAGATATTATTTGTTCGGGTACCATTCCCCCTACCCCTCAAGAGCTGCTTGCTTCGCACCGCTTCAGGGACCTTATCTCTGAGTTTAGAGCTACCTACGATCATATTATTATTGATACTGCGCCTACACAGGCTGTAAGTGATGCAATGGTTGTCTCTAACTGTTGTGATACACTTCTTTATGTTGTGAAAGCCGATAGCACAAGCGATAAACTCATAAACAGTGGTTTAACGCGGTTCATGCAAGCTGGTAAAAGAGTTGATGGCGTCGTACTGAACCAAGTTGATATGAAAAAAGCGTCGAAGTCTTATGATTATGTAGGGTTTTACGACCGTTACGGTTATCAATCAGATACCCCTGAGGAGCAATCAAAAACTTGATCGATTTACACTGTCATTTACTTCCGGGTATTGATGATGGAGCCGCCGATATGGCGGCTTCACTCGCTTTAGCAAAAGATGCTGTAGAAAAAGGTGTAACCCATGTCGTATGTACACCTCATATACATAGTGGTTATTTCGACAACGACTTGAGCACCATCGCAAACGTGCACGCAGACTTCTCCGCCGCACTTATTGAGCATAACATTCCGCTTAAATCTCACTACGCTGCGGAATGTCGTATATCACCAGAACTTCTACCAATGTTTGCAAATAAAGCCCTTCCTTATGTAGGCGAATGGAACGGCAAAGACGTTGTTCTTTTAGAACTTCCGCACAGTCATATCCCAGCCGGGACTGATCGCCTTATCGGTTGGTTTCTACGCAACAACGTTCAACCTATGATTGCTCACCCTGAACGTAACAGAGACATCATTGCAGATTACAACAAAGCATTATGGCTAAAAGGTAAAGGGGTTCTTTTCCAATTAACTGCAGGTGTACTAACAGGAACCTTTTCAGATGCGGCAATGCAGACGGGGTTTAAAATGCTTGAGGACAACTTGGTAGATATCATAGCATCTGACGCTCACAGTTTAAAACGCCGCCCAGTGGAAATGGATAAAGCCTATAACGTGGTATCGCAGAGCTTTGGTGAGCAGCTATCTAAAACCTTGTTTTTTACCACACCTTGGAGAATCGCTAGCAAATGGTTTCAATGAACCAAAAAGCTAAAGTAACTAAATACTTAGTTATTGCTATGGTAACTCTAGTCTTATTTTCATTCATTAACGCGTCATTCAACCAATTGCGTGCAGCGTTGCACTACTACAAAGCAAACAATCTGTTAACGCAGTGGAGAGAAAGTGAGAAGATCAATCGTCAAGGTGACTATATTCTTGCAAAAGAAACTGCAGAAAAAGCAGTAGAGCTTTCTAATAACAACCCGCTGTACTTAGACGTATTGGCCGATATTTACCAGTGGGGATTGTACCAAAAGCTAGAATCAGACCCCGTTAACGTTACTAAAATGGCCATGCAGCTTTACAAGCTATCTATACAAAATCGACCAAGTTGGCCAGTTACGTGGGCTAATATGGCTGTTTTAAAATGGAGAAATGGTGAGTTCGACGAAGACTTTAAGTTTTATTTATCACAAGCCGATAAGTTCGGAAAAAGCCAGCCAGAGGTGCATTTGCTGTTTACAGAATTAGGGCTTGCTGCATATCAAGCACGACACCCTTTATACACTCAATATAAGCAAACGATAAAACATCGAATTTACAATGCAATACTTTCACCTCAATCACGAGATAAAGCGCTATCTCTCATTAAGAAATATGAACAGAGACGCATAACCTGTAGATGGCTTACTAAAAAAAACAATGGATATGTGCTTAGACTAGCTAAGTGTTGATCCAATCCCACAACCCCAGAGAGAAACCTTCAAATAAGTTGATGCCTAGCGCTGATTTAAGTACATATAAAACCAAAAGCCCTATCAGCAAAGACAGCGTTAAAAATAACGATAAAATTCCTGCCTGCACCAACTGTGACATTCTTTCTTCTCTTCTACTAAGCTCTCGCTTGTTCTTTCCCGCCAAGAATACATAATAGTAACGGTGTTTTAAGCCCTTCACCGTTCCTCGTAAATCTACTGGGTGACTTCCCCATTGTCGTGAAGCCACTGCTGTTTTTAAGTAAGTCAGTTGCTTTTCTGTGAAAGATTTTTTTACGTCATCGGGCATTGCATTTAGCAAGTTCCTTATTACTGGATCGTCCTCTATTCGCCCTTTGAATTTTAAAGCCATAGATGTCCCTCGGCAGTGTGACGTTTAGACCTTCGTCTTCGACTTTCTCTTTTTACCTTAGTGCAAAGCAATGACAGTGCTAATATCGTAGTAAAGTAAGTCGCATTTGCTGGCGCCTGAAGTGGAAAATCCACGGTCATATGAATTGCTACGCTTAAAATAGCCATAGTGCATCCAAAAGCGACGCCCCTCATTATCGAATCTACGCGCACCCGCATGGCTCGTATTGCAAAATATAGGCACATAGTGACAAGGGCAAATAACAGTGCAGAAGCAGGTATCCCTGCCTCTATCGCAAATTGCAAATAGTCGTTGTGGGCATGGTCGTAAAAAAGCCGAATATTCTCGCTTTGGTAACTGGGAAATATGCCGTAAAAACTGCCCATACCTGATCCCGTTACAGCAAAGTCACCGAGTAATGGCAATGCATCTCTCACTACTTCGTCACGGCTTTCCTGCTCTAAACTGGTAGCCACTAACCTTTCTTGAACTTTATCCAAACCAAACCAGGCGCTTAATATAAAAATATCGATAACAAACATACTGATAATTAAAAACGTTAGGCCTCTGGTCTTGTTTTTAATCAAATACAGTCCAAGTAAACCAGTGATCGTCATAGCAATGAAAAAAGAGCTATTTCCCATACGAGAACGAGACATAACCAAAGCTATAACCATAATAGCAAGGCATACCCTCACTAATGCTTTACCATTTAAAAGTGTAGTCAAAATACTGCGAAGCCTGGCTCTGTTCGTTGGCAGGCTTCGCGTTTCCAAAGTACTAACTAGATAACCCACACTCATCGACAAGCAAAGCACTAAAAAATTTGCGTAATGATTGCGATAGACAAATGTTCCAGTAGCGATGTTCTTCACTGGCAAGTCAAATACCAAGCTTCTAGATAAACCTGACAATGCTTCAAAGCTGCCATAGGTAGCCTGCCAAACTCCAGCCAGTAAAAAACACAGCATGACTTGTTTCGCTCTACTGGGCGTTGTTATTAATAACAAACAGCTAATAAAAACGCATAGGTAACTGGCAGACTTCAGTAAACTGGTTTTAGTTTGTGTTGAGTCCACTGATATGGTCATGCCATAACCAACTTCTGCAGACTTAAATAGTGCATAACTATTGGGTGACACTAATTCTATTACTGATACGGGAAGTGCTAGTTGCTGCACCCATACCCATACTACGAAAATACTAAGCAGTATTATTGGTATTCTAAAAGGCTTTAACCGCTCTAAAACAGTTTCTTTATGAATCCAAATCAAACTAACGAGCATAAAGAAACTATAAATTTCCATTAAAGACCACGCCCAAGGGCGATTGGACCCAAGTGGCAATGGAATCCAAAACAGAAAAACTAAGAAACTATAGAAGATTATTCGCTCCGCTGCGACGAAGTGATGATGTGTACTCAAGTTAAGTTCCAATAGTGCGAGTATAGAGGAGAAATACTAATAAAATTGAGTAATAATGCCAGATGAACTCGATAAAAAACAAACCCCGCGTGCGCGGGGTGTCTTACTATTAGTTAGTAGAGGCCGTAGTATCACCACCACCAGCGCCACCAGCGCCAACACCAGCGCCTAGTGGAGCAGGAACGGCTGTAATGTCTCCGCCTGCCGCAGTTTCAGTACTTACGTCTTCAGGGTTAGCTCCGGCAAGCAAGGCTAGCGCAATGGCGTCTTCCTGCGTAATCTCACCTGTTAAAACAGCTGCAGCTAAAATTTCACTGGCTTGCTCTGGAAAGAAGGTAACCGCAACTGTAACAACATCACCAGCATTCGCTGGTAGTTCTTCGATTGAAGCGAAAGTAGCTTCGAATATTTCAGAACCGCCAATCAAAGCATTAAAAAAAGCATAACTGGCTGCCGTGTAAGTCGAAAGCATCTCCTTTTGCGAAGTAGTTAGCGTCTCACTTTCACTTGCAGCAAGTGCGGCTAATGAAGCCTTTGTGGCTTCGCTTCCCTCAACGCCCCCATCCATTAACTTTTCGATTTCTTGGATAACTTTGTATCCCGGTCCGCTCGCGGCGTCAATTAATATTGCCGATGCTCTTAAATCTTGCCGTCCGGTTTCCTGAGATTGAGCCATGCTTGCGAACATCAATGAAGAACAAACAAGAGAACAAACCCAAATAATTCTACGCATGGCGACTCCAAAACTTATGACATAACACTAATACGATTAGTTTACGCTGTTAACAGGTTAAAATATAGTATCTTAAAGGCTAACTGTTCCTAAACCTCTCGCTTCAAGACCACACTTCAGGCTTTCCGAAATAGTACCCTTGAACATAATCCACAAATAAACCATGCAAACATCGCGCCTCATCTTCATCTTCCACTAACTCAGCTATCACTTCAATATTGAGACCATGAGCAATACTCACTAAGCTACTGACAAAGAACTGATTTTCTTCTGCTGAATTGATATGACGAGTAAAACTTCCATCTAACTTTATATAATCTGGACGAATCTGTCTTATGTGTGCAAAAGCTGATATCGAACTTCCAAAGCGCTCTATCGTTATTTTACAATCTATCTCTCGCAGTTTATTTGCAAAAAATACACAATTTTTAAAGCATCGGTGAAGTGTGTGCTCGTGAATCTCTACTATCACATTTTTAGATTTGCCTCTTACCTGTTTCAATATATCAACAAGCTCATCTACATTGTCCAGACTACTCAGTGAAGCCGTTGATATATTTATAGAAATACTCTTATACTCGCTACTCTCTGGTGATTTACTTAACAGAGAAACAATTTTTCTTAGTATTGCCTTATCGAGCTCTCCAGATACTAATAGCTTTTCAGATTCTGGTATTAACTGAGCCATTGGCAGGTAATTCTCGCCAGTACTATCTATAAATCGGGCTAAACATTCGGACACAAGAGTATCATTGTCAAAATTCTTTACAGGTTGGAGAAGAATATCAATCGCGTCTTCGTTAATAATACGTTTAAGTTGCTCGCGCCAGCTTTGGTGGCTTTGTTGAACTGCAATATTACTCGCTAACTGCCACCCATTGGGAAAATTAGAAGCAGAGGTTAATGCAGAATCAGCTTGTTCTAGCAACAGGGCCTTTTGAGTATCAGCGCCAAAATGTGCTACTCCCATGTGGGCATATCCGTTTTTAAACATGTCTGAGTTATTTGCCTTAAATTGCTCCGATAAGCTTTCGAGTACGCTCAGACAATCTTCATCACTCATATCTTCCAACAAAATTGCGAAATCGGCACCGCGAGATCTAAACAACTCACCTTTCTGCTTCGTAACAGTAAGCAAAATTTTGCTCACATTTTTAATGTACTCGTCAGCAATAGCCGCCCCTTCCAACTCATTAACATGCGCTAAGCTTGAAAGCCTAACAAGAACCAAAAAGCCCGCTGCTGGCTCGTCTTCTGTTTTAGTGAAAATGCGCGCCAACTTATTATCTAAGGCTTGTTTATTTCCTAATTGAGTCAGCGGGTCGAGATAGGCCTTTTTATAATAGGCGTGCGCCTGGGCCGTCAACTCATTGTATTGCTTCGAAAGAACACCCGCCATTTTGTTAAATGCCTTAACCAGTAAGCCTAGTTCTTTCGTTTTCGGCTCATACTCAATAGGATTAAAGTCGCGATTAGCTATACGTTCGGCAGCTCTTATCACAACCTTTAATGGGTTTGTGATAAGTTTAAGTAAAATGGCGAGCAACAAAGTTCCTATTACGAAAAGCACCAGTGTTAGTACAAAAGTGCGTTTCGCATTGCTCCATAACTGTGCATAGCCAAGACCAGGATGGCTCTTAACTGTTAATTCGCCAGCCATTACCCAGCCCGAATTAATCTCTGTTTTAGTTATTGGTGGAGAAATAGGAAATAGTTGCATAAACCATTCAGGAACCACCTCGGGCTTCGGAGGGTTAACCTTTTTAAGCAATGCATTGCCATCTAAATCTTGGAGTTCGATACTCTCATAATAACCGCGGTCGAAAATAGCATTAACCATGGTATCAACTACCGGCAGCCCGCCCTCCATACCAACGTACGGTGAAATAGACAAACCTAAAGATGTCGCCGTGTCTTGTGCATGAGATGACAATTGATCGCTTATATACGAGCGCGTGCTATTAACATTTATCCAAACTGTACCTAAAAACACCAATACTAATACGGATAAAAAACCTAAACCAAATTGTCGACTTAAAGACATTTTCAATCCTAAACTTTAAAAGCCCGTTTCCATTCGAGTGGTCAAGTCTTCCCATAAACTATGGTTTGGGCTATTTTTTATTTGTTTTCCTCGTCCTTGAGCTTTAGCAAGCCAAAGACCATCACCGTTGAAGCTGTAAATGGGTACAAGATCGCGCCGTTGGGAGGCTGGTAATATACGCGGGTTAATGTTGTCTAATACAATAGGCACAGCATTGGGTTTAGGAAAGTAAGCCAAAACCATATGCGCTTGATTTAACCTAAGCGCGTTTACATACATAAACCGCATTTTTTCTTCGGGTACTCCTAGTGCCCTTAAGCTAAAATATTTAGCAATGGTGAAATCTTCACAATCGCCACCGTTAGAAGCTAAAAATTCAACCGGTGTTGCCCAGTAATCAGATTTGTTCCAATGCTGACTATCGTCAACGAAGGGGAGTTCGTTAAAAAAGCGATTTATTTCATAAAGCTTTTCATCTTCATCCAGCTGTTTTGCGCTGTTTAATACTCTTTGCCAGCTTGCAACACGTTCTTTCGCTTTGCTGCCGTAAACCTCATCAATTCGCTGATACAGCAACTCGGAAAACACAAGCTCACCGTCTGCTAAAATTCTTGAGCAAACAATGGCTAGCACAGAGACAACTATAATCCGTACCCAAACGTTAATACTTCGCTGAAACTTATTCACTTACCAGCCATTAGATGAATTTGCCTAGCCATTATAAATAAAAACACACTGAAAGAGCAGGAAACTTCTTAACTTATAATTTAACAGCCTTTTTCAAAAGATACATCATTGCATCACTAGGCTTATACATTTATTGTTGGAGGTAAAAATATAATAAGACCTACCTCCCGTACAATGCAGTGTTTGTTGAAGCAAGTGTCTTTTGCATGGCACGATAAATGTATAAAACCAGAGTAATCTGATAAAATCACAAAATTGTCATTCTTAGCGAATAACATCCCAAAAACGGAAAATAAGTACAGCAGGTGCCGAAAGCAATGAAAATGGAAGAAGTTGTTTTTACGAACGTGGGCGGACTAAAAACGGCTTGCCTAAGCAGAAAACAGTTAGTTGATTTAATCGTAGAGCGTATTAAAAGCGATACACTTGGCGACGAAAAGCCATCACCGTTAACAATATTTGACTCAAATGGGCAAGGCATTTCAATTGCTAATAGCGACCCTGTATTTATGCGATTACTGGAAAGCGCCGACATTATTCATGCCGATGGACAAAGTGTTGTAGCGTTTTCAAAGTGGTTTACTGACAAACCAATTCCAGAACGCACGGCGACGACAGATACAATACACGATATTCCTCAACTCTCATCAGAAAATATAAGACATTACCTTTTAGGTGGCCAGCAAAGCATTGTTGAAAAGTGCGCAGGTATTCTACAACAGCGTTATTCAAACTTTCACATTGCTGGCACCCACCACGGCTATTTCGACAAAAGTAACGAAGCAGATGTTATTGCAGCAATTAACGCTGCAAACGTAGATGTACTGTGGGTTGGTTTAGGCAAACCCAAAGAGCAGGAGTTTGTGGTAAGAAACAAGAATAAACTGAACGTTGCAGTTATTATTACTTGTGGCGGTTGCTACAACTATATTACCGGCGACTATAAACGAGCCCCTGAATTTATGCAGCGAATAGGGTTTGAGTGGTTACATCGTGCTTTAACCGAGCCTCGCAAGTTTTTGTGGCGCTATATCACAACCAATCCCCATTCTATTTATTGTGCTTGGAAGCACAGAATGAAACAACAGGCATAGCTGTAGCCATGGAAAAATACAAAGTACTGTTTATCCATAAGTTCTTTACCACAGGAGGTGGTGTAGAGCGAGTACATAAGAACCTATCTCAAGCATTGAATGATGAGGGTGTTACCTCTATTTTTTACGTACACGATGTAACTGGCGAGAGCAAAGAAGGCTTTAGTCAACTACAAGATTCTTTTACAGCATTCGCGGCAGACAGCAATAACGGTTTTAAACAGAAACTGAGCTACCTTTACAGCTTAATAAAGCGAAAGGAAATTAACGTCATTATTGCTGCAACAGAAACCGCTAATATTTTAGCATTCTTATGTAAATTGCGTTTCCCAGCATTAAGAGTTATCTATACTAGGCACTGTGCATTTGACGTTAGCGACCAAAAACTAGCCCCATGGGCTATTAAGGCGCTGTACTCTTTGTATAGCCTTTCTAATGGAAAAATTATCGCCGTATCAGAAAGTCTTAAACAGCAAATTAAAGACGCTGTTGTTTTTGGTAAGAATAAAGTGAGCTTTATTCCTAATGCCGTACTTCAACCTAGCATCGCAGAATTATCCAATGAAAGCCCACAAAGCCCCCTGCCCGAACGGTATTTTTGTGGCGTAGGGCGGCTGGTAGAACAAAAAGGTTTTGATCTTCTTTTAGAAGCCTATTCTAAAGCACGCTTGAAAGATGCCACGTTGCCGGAACTGGTAATAGTAGGAGCAGGTGAAGACCTTGACGCATTAAAGAAACAAGCTGCTAGTTTAGGTATTAGCAAAGTAGTTCACTTTACGGGTTTTACAACCAACCCTTATTGCATAATAAAGCGCGCCGAAGCCTTTGTATTATCTTCAAGGCATGAAGGCATGCCCACCGTGTTAGTTGAGGCGATGTCTTTAAATACTCCAGTAATTGCTTTTGACTGCCCAACAGGCCCTAGCGAACTTATTACGTCTGACGAAACTGGCGTTTTAGTAAAAGCGTTAGACACAGATGCTCTAGCGCATGCGTTATGCAATTATAGTTCGCTTAAATCGAAACAAATTAGCGACAGAGTAAAACACTTTTCATATAAAAACGTTGCAAACGCTTACATTGCACAATTTGGATAAGTCATGGCAAAAATATGTATAGTTCTTCATGACCTTAGAGGCGGTGGTGCAGAAAAAATGATGGTTAGATTAGCTAACCAAATGATAGAAGACGGTGACCATGTAGATATGATACTGATCACTGAGGGCGGAAGTAATAAGCCATACCTTAGCGAAGAGGTTAACTTAATTGAATTGCGTTGTGAAAGAACGCTAAATGCATTCAGCCCGCTTCGTTCTGCGTTAAAGCGCTGCCAGCCAGATGGTATCTTAGCGGCGTTAACACACATAAATGTTATTACCGCTATAACATGTGCTTCATTAGGCTGGCTTAAAAAATTAAGCGTAAGCGAAAGAAATGCTTTTTCATTGGATAAAAAAGTAAACTCTGACAAGGTAATGAAGGCAACCTATTTCCTAGCGCCCTATATTTATCGCCTGTTGCCTAACCCAGTGATTGCTGTCTCAAAAGGTGTAGCACAAGACTTAATAGATACCACTGTGGTTCGTGCAAAAGACGTTGTGACGGCCCCAAACCCTGTAATAACGAAAGAGACCGAATTGGCCGCACAGCAACCTCCAAAGCACCCGTGGTTAATCGATAAAAGCATGCCCACGGTTATAGCGGTAGGAAGGCTAAGCTATCAGAAAGGTTTTGATATGCTGCTAGATGCGTTTTCCGACGTTCAAAGAAATATACCTAGTCGTCTAATAATATTTGGCGAAGGTGAGTTACGCGAAGAACTAGAACAGCAAGTGAGCGACTTGGGTTTAACCGATAACGTCTCTTTGCCCGGCTATTCAGACAATATAATAGCCGAAATGAAAGCTGCCGACCTGTATGTACTATCTTCAAGATTTGAAGGTAGCCCCAATGCGATTGTAGAGGCGATGTCGGTGGGTACACAGGTTGTTGCTTTTGATTGCCCTCATGGAGCGCGTGAGATATTGCAAGATGGTCAGGTTGCGCCTTTGATTGAGTATGAAAATGTCAAAATGCTTTCTAACGCTATAGAAAACGAATTAATCAAAGATAGAACTGCAATACATGACATTGAATTGATAGAGAGCGTAAAGCGATTCACTGCCCAAATTTCAGTGGAGAAATATAAAAGTTTTATCGTTTCGTAAACCGCATTAATTAGATAATGGATAAACAAGATGAGTAAACCTTCATGGAAGTACAAACGACTTGTTAACCAAGCAATATTTAGTGTTAGAAAATACCATACACTCGTGAAGTTCTTAGTTTTTACACTCTACATTCTAAGGTTACTAGCGCGCAATGGAAAAAAACCAGCCAAAGACATAAAAAACGAAAAAGCGCTTAGCCCCAAGCACGGATTTATGTATATAGGAAACCCAAAAGTCGCAACACGTTCAGTACTTCAGTTATTGAATGAAAAATGTAAGGACGACCTAGTCATACATCACGATACCATGAGTAGTCTTTATAAAATCGATGCCAGTTATGAGAACTTGTACCAATTCACGTTAGTTAGAAACCCATGGGCTAGAGCCTATTCATGCTGGAAAGACAAAATAAGCACCGAAAAGAAGTTTTCCGACGTATTTATTTTAAGCAAATACAAGGGTTTGTATCCAGACATGTCATTTTCTGAGTTTGTTTATTGGTTAAATTCGGAGCCCGGCTCAGACGAGTACGCTGATAGGCACTGGCTTTCTCAAACTGAATTGTTGGCTAACGAAAGAGAAAAACATATCGATCTCATTGGGAAGATAGAAGAAATTGAAGCCTTTCAACAAAAATTGCTTGAGGACACTGGCCTGCAATTTGCCTCACTTAAGCGCCTTAATAATACATCCGAAGGTTTTTACGGCTACAGGAAGTACTACACTGACGAATTAAGAAACTTAATAGAACAGCGATATAAAGCAGATATTGAAGCTTTCAATTATCAATTCTAGTCAAGAACATGATTACGCCCCCCGCATTTGAGGCATTTTTGCAATTTTTAAAGCAAGTCGAGTCAATAACTTAAGTACGTGTGCTACTTTTCCCAGCATAAGTGAGCAGGCATGTAGCCTTTTTTTGAACTAGTGTTAAATAACTATCTCATCGAAGGAGAAAGGGTTTTCTCATGCGTATATTCACAAATAGCTTTCACATATTTTCTGTTACTCTATTCTTAACAATTTCCTTGGCCGCTTGCTCTATAAACGGAGCAAAAAGCTTTTCTAACTCTTACAGTAGCAATCCAGAAGTAAATAGAATAATGCAAAGCACTAACAGCTTAGATGAAACTGTTAGTTCAATCGACTTATTAGTAAAAAACGATGTTTTGTCAGCCCCAGTGTTCAAAGAGAATACTTTTGAAACAGCTCGTATCCTAAACGAAGCCCAAAAATCAAATGTTGTCCAAGCAGTATCCTCTTTGTGTGCGGAGCAACCAGAGAAAGCAGCTGACTTCATAGAGTTAGCACTTAGGCTATTTCCCTCAAAGAAGATGCTACTCGTAGAAAATTTAAAGCTCGACCACTCAATTGATGAAGACGCAATAATGCTTGCAGCAATCCGCTCTGGGATATCCCCCGCCGACATCGCGCCGCCTACTGCATCGGGTGAAACACATAGAATCGTCCCTTTAATTCATTCAGCGAGTATTACACTATTTGACCAGAAGCAAGAAAGTAATGCGCAACTAAGATTTAGAAAAAAGGGAAATACCAATTGGCAGGTTGCACAGCATCTCTATTGGGAGCCTGTAAAACAGGCGCTCTCTGGAAGTATCGTGTATTTAGAAGCCGGTACACCGTACGAAGTCGAAGTTACTTTGAAAGTAAAATCAGCTCCTCCCGAGATAAAAAACTTTGAGTTCATAACAAGACCCGAAACTCCACCTGTTGATCCAGATTTAGTTTACAACTTAAGGGATATTTATAATGGGGGAGTGCTCGACATACCTTCTTTAGGCATAAGTGGGACAAAAGAAGGCTGGGCAAAAATTGTCGGAGACCCAGATTATCCCATTACTGCTCCTGACTCTGACTATGCTATTTATATAGGGAGTAGTAGTTATATTTTATTCGAAGATATTGTTGTCAAGGGCGGTCGAAGACATGGTGTAGCCGGTAAATATGCCCATAACCTTTGGTTTAAAAATTGTGATATCTCACAATGGGGACGAAGCATAGGCGAATTTAGAGATGGTCTTCCATATGAAAATAAAGATGATAAAAACCCTATAAACTATGACGGAGGCATCGCACTTTTTAATTCAGGCGTGATCACCGTAGAAAACTGTAAGATCCATTCCCCTACCCCAAAATCAAATCATTGGGGCTACGGCCACCCAAATGGGCCTACCGCAATGCTTATAATGGGTAATCATCCAAAGAGTCAGTTTGAAGGCCAATATATTATAAGAAATAATAAATTCTTTGGCAAAACTGACCACCGATTTAATGATGTAATTGAGAGTAGAGTAAATGGTAAAAGATCTGGCGGTTTTGTTAGAGATAGTGCTATTTATAACAACTACTTTGCTTACGCTAACGATGATGCTGTAGAGATAGACGGAGGTCAAAGTAACGTGTTGTTCTATGATAATGAAATAGAGCAAGCTTATTGTGGAATTAGCGCTGCACCAAATATGGAAGGACCTTCTTATATTTTTAACAACTTTATCCATAATTTAGGTGATGAAAGACAAAAAAAGTGGGCGGCAATTAAATTAGGCGGATTATTCTCTCGACCATCCGGAATAGTGAGCATATTTAACAATTTAGTAGTCACCAATGGAAATGGCATAGCACATGCTAACTTTGCAGGTGACAGTTCTTTTTGGATTCATGCTCAGAACAATATTTTTATTCATGAAAGACATTATCCTGATTATATTATGGGTTACAGTATAAGCGACCCGAATAGATACCAAGAATCTGTAATATCAAACAATATTATGTTCAATTACGAGGCTGAATCACCTCTTTTTGACGCAAACATAAGTCAAGATTCGTACATTGAAAAATATCTAAATAGCGCCTTTGCGGACTCGGTAAAGATGAGTGGCATGAATCTTTCTTTTCCCTTCATCAATTTTATACCTAATTTCTCAGTGCAAGACGATGAACTAAACGTTATTGTAGGAAAAACCTCAACATTAGACTAGAAAGGCGCTTTACTTGAATAATAGTCTCTTATTAAGCAACTCGTAATTAGAACAAGTGCACTGTGCATCATATGGCTCAGCACTTTAAGGAATAACGCATAATTTCAAGGTTTTGAGATTCAATTAGAAGGTTTATATGGAAGATTTAAAGTTAAAGAAAGTCTCAATTTGTGTAGCGCAATACAATCGCGCAGTAAGAATTAAAGAGTCAATAGGTTCTCTAATAAATCAAAACTATCAAAACTTGGAAGTAGTTGTTGTAAACGACGGGAGCCCTGACCCATCAGTACAAAAAGAGTTAGAGTCTTTAAAATGTAGCAGACTTAAAATAATTGAGCAGAAGAATACTGGTTTTGTAAGAGCAATCAAAAATGCCATTAGTCAGTCTGATGGTGAGTTTATTTATATCCATGGCGCTGGTGATTATGCTGCACCAGAATTAATTAAATCTCAGGTTGAATTTTTAACAGAAAATCTTAATTTAGCAGGAGTTGGCTGTTATTATGATAATGTTGATTTTGATCATTCCCCTCACCGTAAACTAAGTTCTTATACTCCTAATAAGACACATTTAACGATCGATGATTTTAAGACGATTTATAATCCCCTTGGTCAAGGCGGAACTATGTATAGAAGAGAGGTTTATGAAGCGGCAGGGGGCTATAGAAATTTCTTCAAATATGCTCAAGATCACGATTTGTGGCTAAGAATGGCTGAGCTTGCAGACTGGGCTATATTGCCCAAAACCCTTTATAGCAGGGGATATTTTGCCAAAGACGGCGTTGTGACGAATGTCGATAAAATAATATATCAAAAGGCGTTACAAGAGTTTGCAATTCAATTAAGCGAGGAGCGAAGTGAACGGGGCAAAGACTCTTTGGACATGTATGGCGAGCAGTCTGCCCTTCTTAGAGTAAAAACAAAGAGATTAAGTAATTTTTACTGTTGGAAGGCGTTATGTTTACTTTATTCCGGTGACGCTACTAAAGCGCAAAGGCTCTCTAACATCGCTGTAGAAGAAATGTCTTCTCTAAAATCTAATCTCGTTAACTTTATTTGTAAGCTATCGGGCAACCCTATGGCCCATAAACTAACTTTATGGGCCATGAGGAAGCACCCAAAAAATAAGAAATGGGCAATGTAAACATCAAAATTTGAAAATTACCCACATCAACAGATAGAAGAAAGGTTTTAATATTTCTGACACATTAATAAAACTAGGTCTCAATTAGACGCGGGCTTATCTGCGTCTAACACTTCATAGATAACTTTACTATATTCTTTACTCACTGAGCGCCAGTCAAACAAAGTACTTTGCCCTATTGCTTTCTGAGTCCAGTTTTTAGAAAGAGCTGATTTCAGTGCAAGTGAATATTCACATTCGTTATTAACATCGCACAAAACCCCCGCATCACCAATGAGGTACTCCCTCATTTTATCGCGAGTTGCGACAACCCCTAACCCGCTTGCCATAGCTTCGACATAAACTTTCCCAAATGGCTCTTCTTCTGATGGCAAAGTAAATAAATCAACACTTCTATATAAAGCCGGCATTTGTTCAAAACTTCGAGTTATAATTTTACTGTTATTCGGAAGTCTATGCTTACATAGCGATTCAAAGTAAGCGGTATCTTTTCCCGTACCACAGAGCAAAAGGTTCGCATGGTCTTTCAAATGAGTCATTGCATTAATCAGTAGCTCAACTCTTTTATGATTTCCTCTATTAAGGGTAGCAACACATAAGATTGTTGGTAAACCATTATCAAATAGACCTTTTTCACAACTTCCATGAGGAGTAAATATGGATAAATCTACTCCGTTAGGGATCACTGTCACTTTTTGCTGAGGCTCTAGAGCTAGAACCTTTTCTTTGGTTTCATCACTAAACACTATTAATAGATCAGGTTTATATTTTAAGTTACGTTTGAGGGTTCTCATACCGTGAAGCATACCTGCATGCTCAGTGTAGATAAATCTTGTGCCAGTAAGAAGCCTATAAAACCGCGCTATAGCTAGCCCACCATAACCATTATTAGGATAAACCAAGGATGGCTTATCACGTAAGAGTTTAATTATTATAGGTATAAAGCTTAGCTTGCTCTCGAAAAACTGGTAAGGGTTTCCAAATATACGTTCAGCTAGTCCCTTCAAGCCAAGTTTTGTAATGTATTTTTCAACTTTTGAACGTGGCGTTGCTGCTACTTTGATTCCATAGGAAGGAATGTAGAAGGCGGTTACAATTTTTACATCGAAAAAGCTTAACAGATGCTTAGAAATTTCTAACGTATTTGTTTGGGACCCGCCTCTAGATTCTGAAGAGCAATCGGGATGGATTAAATATATAGACTTTTTATTGCTATTGTTTTCTGCCATTTTTATTCAACTCTTTTATGGTGAGGAAGTAAGTTAGAAAGAATAAGACCATATCAAGGCTATTGTGATTAAAAATGACGAAACCAGCATAATTAATGACCGCCTGAACTATGACGATAGAAAGAAAAAAAGATGCGTAGAGATTATTTTTAATAAAACAATCTATCGCTAATTTAAAAAAGTGCGCTATAAATAAAATCTTTAAACATAACCCTACTAACCCCAAGTTCAATAAAATTTCATAATAGCCACTATGTGCATTTCCTATAAAACCCCATCGGTCGATAAATGCAGTTGCGGCATCGCCAGCCCAGAAAGCGGCAAAGCCATAACCTAAATTAGGCTTGTCATCAATGAAGGGCTGAAGTAGTTCCCAGATAATACCGCGATTTGTTAATCCTGGATCTCGTCCCAAAAGATTTAGCAAGTACTCGTAAGCGTGCTTTATAGAGACAATCACAACGATACTCAAAACAGTAAAAACCATTAGTCTTAGAATCGATTCGGTAGCATTTCTTCCTCGAAATATATTTAATCCTATAACTAAACTACATCCAATCAAAGTCATGCCTAATGCAGAAACTGATTGAGATAACAACAGACTTATTACCAAGGTTATAAGTATCAAAACATCTCTCTTTACCGCGAAACGTTTTAAAGCTACAAGAAGTATTACTCCATAACCGTAGAATCTTGCTGCAGCATTCTTATCTAAGAAAATACCAGAAAGACCTAACTCACGAGATGAAAATCCAAAAGACAGACCTTTGCCAGACAATAATGTGTAAACAATACCAATAACAGTAACCGCAAAGATGAAATTTAAGAGAAAGTTGAGAAGCGAACGTGTTGAAAAAACTTGGCAAATGAGGTAGCTCGAAAGAATCAACGTAGAAAAAGCAATGAAACGTCTTAATGATACAAAAGGCGCAACTGACCACCAGAAAGAAAAAACACAAAAGATAATAAAAACTAGTAGTATTTTATTTTCAAATATGAACTTTTTAACGCTTAAACGCCGAGAGAAAAAGAAAGAAGAAACGGTAAGCAAAAGCAATAGCAAACCGAAAATTTGATTAATTAAGTTACCTGATGCAGCTTCCTCAACTGTGTTTTTACCAACTTTCCCCCCTAAGAAGCCGCTAATGAAACTAATAAGGCTGAAGTAATAAAGAAAATATAAGAGCAGGACACTATGTAAAAATTTATCTGCCGAAACCTTCATGTGACTATTCAAAAAAAATTCCTGTAATCGCGACATTACCAACCTCAAAGTCTGGCACTAATTAACCTTTAGATAAAAACAACTTAATTTCACTTACTATTTCCCTATCCAGGGTTATTACAGAAATTACGTAAACAACAAAAGCAACTAAAATAGTTATACTGAGCGCTATAAAGTCGTCACCTAAATTGAAGATACTGTGCGTAAATTCTGTCACGCACCACATAATCATGGCCGCGAACATGCTAGGAAAAATAGCGGAAAACCAATTTTTAAATGTTACTTCAAGTACTTTTAGCATGGTTACATAATTAACTATTGATATTATAACTGTCCTAGTTGCAGCACCAAACAGCACTCCCATCAAGCCAAAGTAAGGGATCGAAATGATAGTAGCGACTAATGCAATTACACTAGACGCCATGTGCCCCTTTAACCCGAGCTTGGTTTTCCCATTTGCAATTAAGGCACTGGGTAGCGCCATAAACAAAAGGCTAAAAGTAGTAACAACAGCTAATCCTTTAAGTAGGGGAATAGAGTTAGACCATTTATTGCCAAAAAGTAGGTGGACTAAGGTATCACAAACTAAATTCAAACCTATAAAAAAGGGAAATATAACCAGCAATCCAATTTTTGTTGACTTTATATAGAAGTCTTCAAGCTCAAGCCCCCTATTCTTTCTGTCTGAAAAAACGGGGTTTGCATAGGATAAAATTGTTGAAAGAATCGCTGAACGAGGCAGTTCGATTAACCTATTTGCAAAATTGTAGAAACCTACAGCAACAGTGCCTAATTTAACTTCAATTACAATGACAATCCCTTTCATGAATAGATTGTTGTTCATAATTTTAAGCGAAGCGGGGATGCCGAGTTTTGACATTTCGACCAAAAAATTTTTGTCAAACGTAAGAGGCAAATATCTGCGTTCAAACGCCATTATTAACACTAGCGATGTTATAGCCATTACTAACGTTTGAACAACAATAGCGTAGCTGCCTGCTCCATATACGGCCAGCCCTATACCTGCCCCCATTCCGACTAATTTACCGACAATAGTCCTGTGAGCTAATTTTTTAAACTGCTTTTGCTTACGCATGTGCACTATGTGAACACGCCCGCCCAGCAAAAAAGGCAATGCCAGTACAGCCAACAGTGCTATTAATTTAGTTGAATTATCGTCAAAATATAGCCAGTAACAGCTGTAGATTAACGCTGATAGAAAAAAGCTCAAAAATAGTACTGACCAGAATACTGTACCATCTTGATGTTCTGAAACCGACTTGAATTTAATAAGAGAACTTTCAATAGCTGCTATGATAAACATTGAACAAAACTCTACCCCAGCGAGCAGGAGAATACCCAACCCAATTTGTTCAGGCGTTAGAAGTTTCGCGTAAATGAAAAAAGAAATTACGGAAAGAATCACCAAGCCAAACTTTTCCGCAGTTACCCAAAAAATATTGATTATTCTATTTTTCAGCAAAGACATATCTGACCAGTTACAACAATATTTTTCATGAGTGTTATCAATCCATATTCGATCTTTTTTAAGGGTTGGGGTATAGGATATATACCTTGAATCAAAGAAAGCTAACCAAGCTTAGTAGAAATGTCATTTGACAAAACCGCTTAGTCACGCTGAGAGTTCTCTATAATACATCTCGTCCGCTTTTAAATGGGCCTGTACTAAACCGCCATTTGGGTAAACGTACCTAACTTCACAATCCATTAAAAAATTCGTGCTTTTATAAACTTCTCGTCGTGCTAAGGCTATCAAATACAACACATCATCACTACTAGCCTCGCCATTATTCACAATAAAGTTAGCGTGTACTGGAGATATTTGTGCGTTTCCTCTCACCCGGCCCTTCAACCCTACTTTTTCTATCGCAAATCCTGGTGGACCGATAATATCGTACATTGCTGGATCGGATAAAAACACAGAACCGCAGTTTGGTAGTTTGCGAGGAAATTTTTTTCTCCGGGAAGAAAGAATTGTTTTTATTTGATTTCGGACTAGCTTGCGCTCGCTTTTCTCAAGCTTTAGCTCTACCCGCGCAACTATTCGCTCGTCATTGGCTTTTTGAAATGGCGAGGTACGGTAGGCGAATTCTAGGTTTTCTACGAACACTTGTTCAATTTCGCCGCGCTTATTAATAAGCTCAATTGAGACAGTGTTTTCTAAAATTGAACGCCTGTTGCTGCCACCATTCATATATACTAGCCCGCCAAGACGTCCTGGAATCCCACATATATGCTCTATTCCTGAAAGGCCATAGGAAGATAACCTATAAGTAAGCTCTGGTACCCAAATGCCAGCTTCACAAACTACGCTAGTACCGTCGATTTTTAAACTAGAAAGGTTATTTCCAATTTTTATAACTACTCCATCGAAGCCAGAAGAATCGAAAAGAAGGTTCGAACCATCGCCGACGACCAAAAATGGAACATCAGACTGTGCATTGCACAACTTTATAGCATGCGCCAGTTCCTGTATGTCATTCGGTTCAACAAATAATTTAACTGGCCCCCCTATTTTCCAGTAACTGAACTCGCTTGCAGGCAAATTTTGCCTGCAAGCAAGGGGGATAGTTTCAAGAAGATTTTCTACTAACCCCTGCAGCATTATTCATCAACCACTTCAATGTTTATGCCTAAACCAGCTAACTTTTTATCAAGCTTGTTGTAACCTCGCAATGCCATCTCCACATCATGAACTACTGTCTTGCCTTCAGCACATAGCGCAGCCATAACCAATGCCATACTGCCACGTAGGTCGGTTGAAGTAACCTCTCCCGCCTTAAATTTACCAGGGCCGCGTGTAGTTATCTTACCTTCTTCAGCTTCAACTACGGGCGTACTTATTAACTTCTGCAACTCGTTAGCATACGCAATGCGTTTGGGGTACCTGTAATCAAAAATGCGCGAATCGCCTTTTGCAATAATCCCCAGTAGTGTGTAAAAAGACTGCATATCCGAAATTATTCCAGGATGTGCACCACAAGCTAGCTCAAATGGCTGCACCTGCCCGTTTATCAAGCAATCAGGTGAATAGTAAATACTGCTACTATTACTCAAATAGTCGATTCCCGCTTCTTTCAAGTGCAACAGCGGAACTTGCATTGAATTGAATGGCACATTCTTTATATGTAAAGTACCGCCACTCATTACCGCAAAAACTAGCCATGTTAATGCTTCAATGCGATCATACATTACTGACTTAATAACACCTTTCAATCTTCCAGATGCTCCTACAACTGTAATGTGACTATTACCGGTCACCTCAATGTGAGCACCCATGCGGGTAAGAAAGTCTATCAAATCTTCGATTTCAGGGGTTATATACGCATTAACTATTTCAGTTTTCCCTTCAGCAATACAGGCGCAAATCAATGCGTTCTCCGTACCACCCACGGTTGAAATAGGAAATTTGATGGTGCCGCCCTTGAATTTACTAGCTTTTACTCGAATAAAATCTGGTTCTTCAGTAACTTCGGCGCCTAAATCACGCCACACCATCATATGTAAGTCGTAACCTCGGCTACCTATTTTACAACCACCAGGATAAGGGATGAGTGCCTCACCACTATTTTTTATCTGACTTGCGACAAGCAAATATGTGGTTCGAATAGGGTAATCGTATGTATCTAATTCGGTACAACGTATATTAGAAGAATTGATAGTCAATGACTCTTTTACTTCGTCAACAACTATGTCGGCACCAACATTTTCTAAAAAGCGAACTTTATGTCTTGCATCTACAAGTTCTGTGGGGAAATTATTTAAAACTACTTCGCCATCCGAAATACAGGCTGCAGCTAATAAACGCGTTGCTGAATTCTTCGCGCCGCTTACTACCACTGTCCCAACAGGCGTTTTACCGCCTTCAATAATTGCTTTCATCCTTAATCCTTAGAGCTATGCTAACTATCTAAAATAACTATTCTTCTAAACTTTAATCTCAATACCATTTTAACCGACACATAATCGGTTAAAGCCGTTTTACTAAATTTTCATTCAAGTGAAGCGCTCTCATTAGGTAGAGTTATATTCGTGTCGCTAACTACCTTGTTTGGCTTTTTGTAAGCTTTGTGAGCACACTACATCTAATAGCAAGATTTAAAAATCTTCCTCTCTTTGGGGTTGGCCGCTTTTCGACATACAAGAATGGCTGATTTTCATATGCTAGCAACAACCTTGCCTATTTTTGGGGCTAGTTGAAAAAACTAGTTACTTTAAAGCAATGATAACTTTTTTGTGCGCTTATAATCATTAAAGATTATCACATACATAATAGATACCAGCGAGATGTTACAATAAAATTATTGGAGTGTTTCGGGTCCGATTTTGTTAACAGCAGATCGGATAATAAGTTGGTGTGAGAGCGAAGGTTGAACTAACTGTCTAACTTTTAAAGCGTACAATTTAAATTGTTCTAGCTTATTTTTACACGAAAATGGCACTTAGCAGGCGGCTGTTGTGCCATTTAAGTATAAGTTGCTTTAAATAAGAAAAACTAATTTTTTAAACTTAACGAAAAAAGGCCCAGGGATACCGAGCCTTTAATAAAGTGCTTTTTACTTTTTAAAGACTTCTTCTTTTTCTTATAGTAAAGAAAAGGGCAAACAGAGAAAGTAATGCAACAGATGGCGCATTCACTGGGTTCGCTGAATCCAAATTGTTACCCGTTGTTAAGCAGGCAGAGTCAGTAGTACAAAACTCCACATTACTAAATAATACTTCTGAACCAGAAGACATTGAATCGTTATCTAAAATAAAGATGAGTTGCGAAAATGTACCAGTGAAAAAGTCACCAACATTGATTGCGAAATCAACAGAACCATCCCCTGCAGAGTAATCGCCAACCTGATTTGCTCGAGTATTTTCAGTTCCGCCAGTTTGGAACAGTGTTTGCGGCGTTACAATATTATCATTGTCAAACCCTACGCCGAAGATCTCAGGGTTTAAACCAAATCCTTCCATTGTAAAGTACATAATCGTATCAGCAGTGATATCGAAAGTACCGTTGAGATACACCCACAAGTTGCCTGAAAGTAAAAGTTCAGCGCCATTCGTCGTTGAAGAACCACTAACCATCTGACTGTTGAACCCCTGAGGAGTATAATCATCAAAATTGATGAACGATGCTGATGAAGAAAATGGAATTACCATACACAACAACATCATAAAACTGTAAACTCTCTTCATTTTAAATCTCGCTTAAGAAGTTAATTTAATAATTTGTACAATTCATTCTGTAACCATAAGCATCCCATCACAAATCATGCCACTCCATAAACAAGCTTGTTTTATAAAAGATTTTTCAACATTTTACAAAGTCAAAGCGCTTTATTGTAAAAAATGCTGACAACAAATCGAAAAGGCCCATAGGTCGTGGTTTCGCGGGTGCTTCTATTCTTTATGTTAATAACTGAATATAAAACCTATCTTTGATAAAGGTGGCGTATTAATTGTCCAGTCAATTTATGGCACGACATATAGTCAACCTCGCCATCATTTATCATTGTTTTCCACGAGTTTCTTAACGCTCCAAAATTCCTTTTGAACTGGTGTAGTTGCCCAATTTTTTTGGTAGACGTCAGCTGCGGCAGACATCGGTTCGACTCAAGACCTAATCCTTTCTTGAATAGGGACATTGAATTTTTTTAGATTCTTTCAAACAATTCTAGAGGCTCTAAACTAATCTAATCTTGCTGCACGTTCTGGCCTTCTTACTATTTCACTATTACTCAGCTCATACAGCATAACAGCAGCACGATAATTCTTTATCACTCCCTGTAATACTAAATGCCTATTGAATGACTCATTAAAAAGACTACTTTTATCAATAAGAATAACCAAATTCTTCAAAATCTTCTGCGTAAAACCGGTTAATAAACTCTATTGTTCGATCTTCAATTTTTTTCTCTTTTGAAGTCTGGCCTTCAATCTTATGAGGTAAATAAAAATCTTTAATCCCTAACTTTTTACAAATAAATTCATAATCTTTAGAAAGACTTTCGAATTTCCCGATGAAGTCCATGGGAATTGCGCCACTATAATCTTTTAACCAATAAGTTTGGGGTCTTAAAAACCCTTTTCCTGCAAATTTTCGCATAAATTGATCAAATGAGTCATTAGGGTCTATCCCATAGTTCTTTTGATGAATTGGATCTCTTAAAGCATTTTTATACCAAGAGTAAGCCCTTTCTACCGGGTTTCTTACAATTGTAAATTTAAAGTAAGAGTTATATTCTTTTTCAGAAGGCATAATACCATTCGCTGGGTTAGCCTGCTTTCTGTGCTGTTCCCTAATTCGACGCACAAAGTCTTTGAAATTTTCAGCCTGCATAATGTCCACAACAGAAGGCCTTGGTTGACAAATCATTCGGATACTTCTGTGGTCTTGACCTGCTCGACCTTCATGTCCCTCGAAATGCCCAAGAGCGTGTTCTATGCTAGTTCCAGCACATTTTGGGATGTGTATAAAGATACAACGATACTCATGGGAAATCATTGAATTACTCCTAGCCTACTTCTCTGGCTTTACTTTTCGAAACATTAACTAAAACGTTAATTCTATTTTTTATATGGTGAATTTACTAAGATCTGAATTTAGGCGTGCTACGACATGGAGCAAGCTCTTTAAAAAACTTCTCAGCCCGCTAGTGATTTCATAAAAAATTCGTCACTGTTAAATTGATAGATGCACGAAGGTATCAACACACACATGAAAGCGACATACTGTCTAGAGTAAACTTCCACAAGTATGTTTACCGTGCTTTTATTACCCATAGCTTAATATCTTTCTCAAAATTACACAGTTTGTGCTGATTCGCGCTCTTAGTGTAATTTAGAACTGTGAAAAAGCTAACATGTGCAAAGGTTTCCGAAAAGCATTAATACGCGTTTTTGCCCACGAACCCTTTAAACACCGTCATTAAAACAATCTTAAAATCAAGCCATAACGACCAATTTTTAATGTATTCAAGGTCGTACTGAACGCGCATTTTCATTTTGTCTACGGTATCTGTTTCACCGCGCCAGCCATTAATTTGTGCCCACCCAGTAATACCAGGCTTAATGCGGTGGCGTAGCATATAATACTCTACTTTCTTCCGATACATTTCATTATGTGCGACGGCATGTGGTCTTGGCCCTACTACAGACATGCTGCCCTGTAGCACGTTTATAAACTGTGGTAACTCATCCAACGATGTTCTGCGTAAAAATGCTCCTAGTGGTGTTATACGAGCATCATTTTTACTAGCCTGAGTCACTTTATCTCCGTCCTCAGTAACCGTCATACTTCTAAACTTCCACACTTTTATTTTCTTTCCGTCCATACCATAACGGTTTTGCTTAAATATAATAGGGCCTTTAGACGTTAGTTTAACGGCCGCTGCTATAACAAGCATGGGCAATGCAATTATGGTAAGAATAACACTTGCTAAAATGATGTCTTCTACACGTTTAAGAAAATTCATTGCGCCTTTCATTGGCGAGTCGAATACACTTACGGTTTGCAGTTCCCCTACGTTACAGATTCTTGAATGAAGAAGATTGTACACAAAGAAATTTGGTACAAGGTGAACTTGCGCTTGCGTATCGCCAAGAATCTGCAGAATCTTTTCAATGCGTTTGTTTGCTGTCATAGGAAGAGTTATGAAAATTGTATCGACTTTACCCGTTAGCACATCGTGATAAACCTGATCGATTGCTCCCAGTGACTGAAGACCTTCAGGTACTATAACTCTATCGGTGTCTCTATCGTCATACACTCCAATAACGTTGTAGCCAGCTTCTGGCGTTCTTCTAATTTCGTTTGTTAACTCTAAGCCCGTTTCATTTGCGCCTATAATGCCAACGTACCTTGTATTTCTGCCATTTCGACGTACAGCGAATAAAAAGTATCGAAAGGCCACACGCCACGTACAAGACACTAACCAACTTGATGCAAACCACAAAGCGATAACTAATCTGGAATAATCTTCTGATGATTTTGAAATAAACATCCAGCCTACGACCGCTGCCATCATCAACAAGTGGCTTATACTGGCTACGAATAAAATTTCTTTCATAGAGCCCGCGCGCCATGAACGGTAAAGCCACAGCATCTCGGCACTAAATAAATATGCTAAGCATGCAATAAGACTAATAAAATAGTATTGCTGCGATACAACAACACCGTACACTTCGGCGGAAATAAGCAAACAAAGTTGAATGGCTAACAGATCAAAAAACCTATAGAGAACTGCGAACTGATTCACATTATTTCGAACAAAGCCTTTCTTACCCATTAGAGAATCCTTGATAGCAAAACGAGACAAAAGTGAAATTAAAAACAAAGCCGAGAAGATCTATGCAAAATACGCGCCTTATGCTAAAGGCTAAATAAGCTTATTTACATATAGAGAACTAGGGGCTGCAGTCACTATTACGGCGTGGATACAATAAATTTACATTCATGTTTTTGAATGTTTTTGCGATACAGTGAATTTCACAAGGCAAGTTTATAGATGAAAATTATTACCGTTCGATTACGTATCGCTTAACGCTTAAAGAGTTTGAACTAAAGATGTATCTCTAAACCCAATAAATCTCTGTTAAAACATCCTGATGGCAAGTAAAGGTGATAATAAGTTGTGGAAGTGGAATTGCTGAGAAAAATAAAAAATAGCAACCGGACCAAACATTTAGGTTACAAATCGTTCACAACACCAACTGCCTATTACCGTTCCCTGAAAGCCATACAATGTCTCTAATTATCAAACTGCAAAATTAATTGACACTTTTAGTCGACACTTTCGAATTACTACGGGGTTATTAAAGAGAAAGGGGCTAACTTGGTGCAAGCACGCTTTGTGGTGCAGAGCTGTAAAAGAGGCGCATAAAGTGTTTTTGTTGACGATTGGCTTGAGTCTGGCGATTCTAAAAAAGATATATAGAAATTACCTTATTTACGGTAAAAAGGAAGTGTATGAAAGCAATAATATTGGCAGGGGGGTCGTGGCACAAGAATAAGTGAACAATCGGATATCAAGCCCAAGCCAATGATTGATATTGGTGGGATGCCCATTCTATGGCACATTCTAAAGATGTACTCAACTCATGGAATAAATGACCTCATAATCTGCTGCGGATACAAGAGTTATATTATCAAAGAATATTTTGCAAACTACTTTTTGCATATGTCTGATGTCACATTTGATATTGCTAGCAACTCTATGGAAGTAATCGAGGGCGCGCAGAGGAATGGCTTTCAGGCTAGCTGAGAATCCTAAAAAATTGTTTTGGCGGTACATGACATCAAACCCACTTGCATCATATGCTATAGTTTATTTCAGGTGTTCTAGGTTCTGAATAAATAAGGAAGTGTTATTCTAAAGCACGCTTTAATTGTTAAAGCCTTTTAAGGCATTTGCAATCGCGTAATTTCACGGGTATCAATTTTTGGACGAACCAAGATATTTATACAACATCTAAACTGAAGATGTATCTTGTTTCAAACACTTGTAAGCTTAATTGCACGTTTAAATAGTAGTTAAAAATGCAAATTTACTCAACTTGAAGAATAGGAATACAACAATGAATATTAAGAATCTTTTCTGGTTTCCAATCATTTTTGTAGTAATAAATTTTTTGCATAGTAATGTGCATGCTGCAGTCATAAACAAGTACAACTTTTCCTACGACACTGTTTCAAATGTAATTGAAGGTAACGGTCTATATTGGAAGCGTTGGGACGAATCAACTGGTCTTTCAATTGATAGTGCGCTATCTCAGTTCTCTGTTGATGGTTGGCGTGTTGCTACATCTCGTGAAATGATAAGTATGTACAACGTATTTATACCTGCTTTTAACTGGGGTATCGTTGTAGACGAGAACTCTGGACGTGGAGAAACTATTAGTGTGCATGACTACCAAAATCTTGTCAGTATTTTTGGTTCAAGTCTTGATGCTTTTGGTGGCATATCTAACGTACTATTTGGAAGTGATTTAGATGCAGATGGCTTTTATCGCGTCGCATATGCTCAGTATTCTGACTACGACCCTATCGCAGGGATAGGAGCTGATAATCCACGATACGAATCAAGTTTCTCTGACTCTAGTTACAGTGTTCAACTCGTCAAAGAGGTTTCAGTGCCCGCCCCCTCAAATATTTTTTTGATGGTTATCTTTTTCATTCTCGGCAAGGCAATAGTCTTACTGAAGAAGAATCAAAACTAATTTTTTCATTGTGTTATTAAACGACTATGCAGCTTTTCGAGTTAACTTCTAAGAAAAATAAAGACATGGATGATAACACCCACTACTGAACGAACTCACAAAATTTAAATTCTGCAAATATGCTTAGCATGGGTTCTTAAATGGAAAGCGGCTTAGGAGAGTTGAAGACATATTTAGGACAACTCAAGCTCTTGAATGCATAAAGCTACGTCCTTGCCAAACCGGAAACAAATATTTGTGTATGGCTGCCTCCCTGTATATTATTTGAACAGATCGCTATTAACTAGCTTCAAAGACTAATTTATTAACTGACTGCATTGGTTTAAGGATAAACAATGAGAATAAGGTTTTCCAAAGAGATATCTGAATTAGAAGAAAGAGAAATCAAATATATTTGGCAAAAGCCTGATATCTACGAGGGATTGAAAACTGACGATATATGGTTAATTTACGGCAGAAAAGGAAGCGGAAAGTCAACAATTGTCGACTACTTAGAAAAACAAAATCACGATAGAAAAGTGGTAATCATAAGGCCAGAAGAAGACGATATTTTCAAGGAGGCTATGACGACTATATTAGCAGATCTATCCATCAACGCCATAAAGGACGAGCGATTGATTGAGGAAGGCGTAATCTCCACGCTTGAATTTCTGTTTTTGACAAAGGCTGCAGATGCAATTCTTCCAAACATAGAAAGAAAGTTTTTACCGCCGGGATCTGATCTTGAAAAAATGTATAATTTCTTCGTAGCTAATCAAATGAATAGAGGCTCTATTATTAGTCGCGCCATTGATATAGTTTGTGAGATTAGTGACTCAGAGAAAATGAGTATAATCCCTAACTTCGCTAGACTACTTAACAAAAAAGTGGGTAGCGTAACTTTTAAAGAATTCAAACAAGCTCTTTATGGGCACTTGAAAAGCGAAGATACGAAGTTACTTATATGCCTTGACGATATCGACGGAATTGGCTTCTCTTTTTCACCATCTGATAGACTTTTCGTAGACTCAATTATTGCTTTAGGTGCTAGAAGTAATATTGCTACAGCAAAAAACAAAAGAAACTTGTCCTACCTAATTGCTATTCCAAGTGAAGTTTTCTTTCACTCAAGGTTATATGGCGAAGACTGGGTAGATACCAAAACCGAATGCTTATCTTGGGTCGGAGGTCAATCTCTTGTAGAGTTAGTTAACAAGAGAATTGCGGTTGAATTTAACATCAAGAAAAAACAGCCCCGCTATGATGGCGATATTTATTCAATTGAATCAGCAAATACCTGGGCATCCCTCTTCCCTCCGAGAGTCTATAATAAGTTAGGCGGTACAGAGCCCACATTTTCCTATATTCTTAGACACACGTTTTACACTCCTAGACATCTTTTAACTATAATAGATGATTTACTTAAGGACATTGAAGTAAATGAAAAAAAGCTATCGACCATAAGAAGTTATTATGATGAGCAAGATTGGTCACGGCATTTTCAAACAATAATAGAAAACTTCACTTTGCAATCAGAGAAGGTTTTTAGCGACACTTTTTCTAAACTATATGATGGGTTCGAAGAGTTACTGGAAAAATTTCAATCTAGGCCGAACATTTGGATGCGTGAAATGCTACTCGCATATTTTAGAGAAAATGAAATATTTGTAGTAAGAAAAGAAGATAAGGAAATAATCCAAGGTGAGTCATTAGTATATTTACTTCAGCGCTTGGGCATGCTGGGGTTAGCAGTACGGAAAGTAACATCTGATAGACCCCCTTATGCTTACAACTTGCGATTTAGTTTTATGGAGAAACAAGCGAGTAGAAAACCTTGGGAAATAGCGGTTATTTGCCCTTTATTCTACGATGCTCACAATATACTTCCATTTAATAACAACCCAGTCATTCCACATGAACCATTAATGCTAGGTAGCCATGATTTTCAGAGACTTTCTAGCTACAATCATAAGAACAACGTTTTTTTGCACAAAGGACGGTCTTTTAATCGTTAATCTACCTTATATCTGAATAGGCTTCACTTGGCATTTTGCCCAACACTTTTGAAGTGCAAAAGTGTTATCAGAGAGCAAGGGGAGCAACTTGTTGCAACTAAACTTTTAGGTCAATGCATATATTGATAAAGGTCGCCCTTAGCCTAAAATGACTAGGCTTTGGCATAGCGGCTTAAAATCAAAGCCACTGTGTTTTTTGCTAAGCTCTTCTTATCACTATCGCTAAGTGTATCTTCAATTTTGAACAATTGAGGCCAGAAACACTGCCCTTTTACCAAGCTATCAATTTCATCGACTACCCGCTCCAAATCATCAAAAGCGAGTTTGTTATCCGCTTTTGCATCTTTTAACCAGCGGTGCATAGCCGTCTCTTGGGCTTTTAATTGCGCAACTTCATCTTTTAGCTTTTCCGGCTCGTAGAAGAAGTGGCCAATCGCAACCCGAGCTAAATCGAGGTGTGATTCACTCACCATAAACTCAATGTCTTGCAAAATAAGGTCTTCTAGCTGCTCGTCTAGCGGAAGCGTAGCATCGTACTTTTTATTAATATTTAAAATAGCCGTTTGCCACTGCTGCGTAACCAAATGCATCACCAGCTCTTCTTTTGTAGAAAAGTGATTGTACACAGTGCGCTTTGACACATTTGCCAGTTCAGCCAGCTTATCCATGCTTGTGCCGTTAACGCCAAACTCTTGGAATGCCTGTGTTGCCGCCTGAATAATGGCTTCGCGTTTGATGTCGCTACGCGTACGTGTGTTGCCTACCATATGGAAATTCTCAAAATTAGTTATCCGCTACATTAACCCGATCATTTTACACCGAACAGTTTACTTTTCAATGTGACCGCACTAAAATGCACTCACCAGTTTACTTTAGGTAATGACTATCTTTGCTGTCGTTGTGCATATCATCACTACCTTGGTTTACACATCTATACTTTAATTACCCTGACTATGGATTACATACACCTATGTCCATGATGCGATTCTCTCACATTTTATTTTTAAGCGTTTTATCGGTTTCCACTTTAAGTGCATGTTCTTCCGAAGAGCCTGCCGAGCAACAAGCAAACGTTGCACCTCGTTATGTCAAACTCGCTACGGTTAGCAACATTCCAGATTTTGACGAATTCACCTTCCCTGCCGTTGTATCGGCAGTGAAAACCGTCGATTTAAGCTTTGAAGTTTCAGGCCGCCTTATCCAGACCGACTTGGTGACAGGCAGTGATATCAATAAAGGCAAGTTACTGGCCACTATTGATCGTAAACCATTCGAAAGACGCGTGGACGAGTCTACGACACGACTTGATCAGGCTAAACGAGAGCTTGATAGAATTGAGAAAATGTTCGCTCAAAAGCTAGTTGCACAGAGCTCTCTGGATACTGCAAAAACATCTTACGAACTAGCGGTTATCGACTTAAAAAATGCAGAGCAAGATTTGAGCTACACACAGCTTTATGCTCCTTTTGATGCAAAGGTATCTCAACGACTTGTTGAAAATAACAGTTTTGTTGCAGCAGGTACGCCGATTGCTCGCCTGCAAGATGTGTCTAAAATATACTTCAACATAAATGTTCCTGAGCGCTTACTTACTGCCAATATTGGCCGTGGGAT
>CEUP01024189.1_pt1 | contig 34450 bp, 60 predicted proteins | sample 531371 | NCBI WGS metagenome assembly CEUP01 (sample SAMEA2622738, study PRJEB7988) | marine metagenome | biome: marine biome (ENVO:00000447); feature: marine epipelagic mixed layer (ENVO:xxxxxxxxx); material: "saline water (ENVO:00002010), including plankton (ENVO:xxxxxxxx)" | depth 150 m
CTTCTAAACATATTTCAGGTGTTTGCTTATGAACAAATCTTAAAGCCATTCCATCATTCTTAACAGCTTCTAAACATATCTCTGGTGTTTGCTTAATAACATAAACTAAAGCCATTCCATCATTCTTAACAGCTTCTAAACATATTTCTGGTGTTTGCTCCTTAACATAAACTAAAGCCTCCCCATATTCTTTAACAGCTTCTAAACATATCTCTGGTGTTTGCTTATGAACAAATCTTAAAGCCATTCCATCTTCTTTAACTTTTTCTAAAGCTTCTTTACCAGTATAGTTAATAATATCTGATTCATTACAGTTTACCTTTTTTAAAAAATCTTCTAGTTTCATTTTAATCTCCTTTTTTTAAGTTAGTTATATTGTACTACTTGTTTATAGCAATGTCAACAATTATTTCAATTATTTTTACATTAAATTATTTTTAAATAGTATTTTTTCATATTTATCAATGGTTTGCATAAGGTTATCTATTCTTAACCTATATGCTTTATTTTGTCTTTCAAGCTCTTTTACGCTTTTTAAATCGTAACAAACTTTACCATTTATACAATTCTTACATTGTGAACTTCTACCGTCTTTTTTAGCCCTATTAACATAAAACATTTCTACAGGCAATTCTTTATAGCATTTAGTACATTCTTTCATTCTTAGTCTCCTTTATTTCTACTGGTGTATAATTAACTTTTTCACAACAAACATTAATATAGTTATAATCGTTTGTAATATATATTATATCTTCAAAGCCTGATTTTTTTGGGTTTATAGATTGCCTATTGCTGTTTTCCATGTGCCTTACAGTATATGAATGCAAATGTCCGTGAATGTTTTTTAAATCTCTAAGGCTATTTTTTTCAATAGGCGCATGACTTAACCAATAATCTCCCTTTTTCCATAACCCTCTAATATCTTTAAATACTTTTAAGTAGTTTTTAGCACCTAAAATATCATGGTTACCAGCAATTAAAATCTTCTTACCATTAAGCAACTTAATCTTTTCTAGGTCTTTCTTTTTCCAGCACACATCGCCTAAAACATATACTTTATCCTGAGGTGTTACAACTTTATTCCAGTTATCAATAATAAAATTATCATGCTCTTCAATTGTTTTAAATTGACTCCTGTATTTTAAAATACCCTCGTGTCCTAAGTGTAAATCACTAATTACAAATTCTTTCATTTTTAATCTCCTTTAGTTTATTTATTACCTAATTGCTTAACATCTTTAAGCATAATGGCTTTTACTTCTTCTTTTTTACCTATGCTTGGCTTTAAATTGTCTATATTTTCATCTTCAATAACATTAAAACCATAATTAAGAGTATCTTTTTCTGATTCATACCACCCCTTAACACCAAGAGTCGAATAACCACTTATATAATTATCAAGTTTTTTTTCTTCATTAATTCCTGATTTTCTAGCAGCAACGTACCCTTTTAAAAACTTATTATCAAAATAATCATCCATTTCTATATACTTAAACTCTCCAAATTCGTTATTCAAAGTATAATGTGTAAATTTATCATCAAGAATAATATATTTATAATCTTTAAGGAGTTTTTTATTTTTTAACAAGCTTTTAACAATATGAAGTTGAACTCTGGCTTTTTCTTCTATAGATGTATCGCCCATATTAAGCATCTGCATATAATCCCCAACACTTGGTAATCTATTGAAGTTTGAACCTGATGTATTCTTAATAAATTTAGTTAATGCAAAATTAAACTCTTCATTTGTTATGTTTTCCATTCTTAAATAGCCTGTAATAAAGTCTGTGTACTCTTTTAATCCCTCATTGGTCTTGTCTATACTAAAATTAATTAAAAGCATTTTAACGCCGTTTTTTACTATATCTCTATCTAACATTTAAAAATCCCTATCTAATACTGATTGTTGTTTTGTTTTATTGAAATTGTTTGTTTTTTCATCAAACAGTCCAGTGTAACCGTTGCCTATTGAAAACTCTACTGCTCTTGATGGGTTATTACAAGACTTTAATTTTTTATATTGAAATTCCCATTGGTTTACATCTTCTAGTTTTTTTCTATATTGTAACCATTCACGAAGTGGTTGTTGTAAATGATTTTCTTTTGATAAAATAAACTCTTCTTTTTTATTTAATTTATTACTATATGTAATATTAATATTATTATCTGCTTTAGCAGTATTATTATCTGTTAACTTTTCTTTACTAGGGGTTGTTAACTTTTCTTTACAGGGGTTGTTAACTATTGTTATGTACCTAGTATCAATTTCTTTACTACCCTGTTTGTAAATAACTTCCCTATTTATATATTGATTTTTTTCAAGTTCTTTTAACCATTTTTGTATAGTTACCCTACTAACCCCATATAAATCTGCAAAGTAATTACTAGATGCAGTGCATTTACCATTCATATTAGTCAGTGCAGTAATTTCAACATAAAGCAATTTAGCACTTGATGTTATATTCCTATCATACCTAACATTAGCTGGCATTATTCCATAATAAGTTGGCTTTTCCATTTTTATTCTTTCTATAAAAAAACAGCCCTGACACAAAAATGTCGGACCGTGTAGAGCTGCTTTTTTTTAATTACTTTCATATTGGGTCCGAATCAATACTAAATAATTTACTCTTATAATATAAACCAATTTTATAGCTTTGTCAATAGTGAATGCAAAAAAAAAGACACCTAAATTAATAGATGTCTAATATATAGTAATAAAGCCCTTTACTTCCAACTTAGCAGGTTAAAGTAAAGGATTTTTAAATAAAATTTAAAAAATAAAACTGCTTTTGATTTGACTGTCTTAGCAATTATCATTTTTAAATAAGTGTCTTAAATAGTAACAAAGTCGTTACTTAAAGTAAAAATCAGCCATCCGCCAAAATTAAACTAATTTTATTAAATGTAATAAACTAAAACTGCTTATGATTTGGAACTCGTAGCAATTAGGCTTTATAAATTTTTAACAAATTAAAAAGAAAAAGTATAATCCCTTAATACCAATCTTAATACCCTAAGTATAACACTAATATAGCATTATGTCAAATAAAAAAACCCCGCTGTAGTTTGGCGACTGATAACGGGGCTTTGAACATTAACTGTAAATGCTCTGAACATTTAGATCATAAAGATAAAAATATTCGAATTGTGATATCTTCAATATAACACTAATAAATAAAAAAAGCAACCCAATTATTTCGCGAAGGGTTGCTCATTTACAGCTAATTACATTCTAATCATTACTAAATAGTTTGTCAAATAGTTTATTGAATAATGTTTTGTCTTTTACAAAACCACAGTACATTGCTAATCTTTCTAAGTCGCTATGAGTCATTGTAGGGCTTAACCTGTACGCTGTATAATTAGTGTTATTAAATTTATTATATTTTTCTAACTTAAAGCCAGCAACCTTAATATCTGATAATCTTCTTGATATATCAGAAAATACCATAGTTTCTTTACCGTCCAATACCATTTCATAACCATTCATAGCATCTTTAGTAGAAAGCCATAGATTGCCTTTATAATAGTTATCTAGTAATATTGCTGCTGCGATTGTTTTTTGATTATGTTTCATTTTATATCTCCTTATTTATAATCATATAGTACTTGACAAAGAGCGTCTATTTCGCCAATTGTAAACTGTACCACCTTGCCGTTAAACTCCACATCAACCGTATCAGTATACTTATAAGCTTTAATACTTAAATCGCCTATAATAATCTGCTTATGGTTAGTGCAGTCTATTACTTTAGGTTCTAGTCTAGCAAGCGTACTTTCTATACGCTCACTAATGCTTTTGCCTAGTAATTGCTTTTCTTCTAATTGATTAATCTCTTGCATACTATAACCCTTTATAATAAGCCTTAATTGAATCAATATTAAACTTATCTAGTTCGCCATATTCTTTAGTAAACTGTGCAATAATTTTATCTACATCAATACCTTGAGAATGTGCTTTTTCAATTCTATCTGATACATTTGATAATGTTAGTTTTTTAGTCTTTTTAGGCTGCTCTCTATTGTCCATAGTATCAGCATCTTTAGTATCATCAATTAAGAATAAACCATTTAATGCATACTTACGTGCATAAGAACTAGCAGAACCTGTAATTTGTGAATCGTCCATGCCTTTTTTAGTTTCTGATTCTCTAGCAAATGCAGATACACTTATAACTTGTTTATCTTCATCTGTAAATGTTGCAGTAGCTTTAACATAGATTCTATCGCCAACTGCTACAATATCATCTGTAATAGTTAGCGTTGAATCTCCTAGTAATGGCTTAACAGCTTCTAGAATATCTTCACAACTTCTATATTTATAACCACCGAATTTATTAGTTTGACCTTTGGGTGCTTTTAATTCTGATTGTACTTTATTTAGTTTCATTTTCTATCTCCTTAATAATCTTTTCTACATATTTTAAACGCTCGCACGGTCTTGTGCCTTGTCCTGTTACTTCGCCCTTTAATATCCTGTTGGCGTGTCTAACTGAAATATCATCAGGGTATTTGTCGTGTACCATAATTGCGACATGATGCCTAACAAGTCCTAACTTTTCAAAGCGTTCGATTAATTGTTTTAGTTCGTCTTTCATATATTACCTTTCTTTGTTATCCATTTTTTCTATATGTTTTAGTAAATAATGCCATTTATTAATTTGATAGCCAAAAGCTCTAATTAAGTTAAAATCTTTGACTTCTAACATTTTATTATATTTGTTATAGTAATTATTATCCCTATCAGCTATATCATTGTGATTTTCAATATCCATACTAGATAACTCATGATAATCTTTACCATTACCAAAAAACATTTTTTCAGCTCTGTTAAAATCTTCTTGTTTAATACCCATTTCTATTAATTGGCAGTTATTACAAACTGATTCAATCCTATCTGCTCCATGTGTTTCATTAAATAATGCGTATTTAAGTTTTGAACCACAGTGAGAACACACAAAGCCTTTTCTTGTTTTTTTATCTAAGGAATAATCGTAATTATTAAAAAAGTAATCTTTCATTATCTGTTTACCTCCTCTTCTAAACTAACCATGCAATCTGCATAATCAGCTTTTAGTTGTCTATCTTCTTTTAAAAATTGTAATGTATATACACTAGCTACCATTGTTATTAAAAAGCTTAATAGTAAAGTTACTTGCAACCAAAACTTTGGTGTTTTAATATCTTGCTTGATAGCTCCTAGTAAGTGTAGTTTTTGTAAATTAATCATGTGATTTATCCTTATTTTTAAATGATAGTCTTTTTAATTTACCTAAAGCTTTTTGAAGTCCATCAATATAACCCTCAAGGTATAAGTTTTCATTTTCATAGTTACTATAATTTTCCCTATTACTTTTTCTAATTTCATTATTTCTAATAATTTCATTAGTAAGATATTCTATTAGTTCTTTTTTAGTCATTTTATAATCTCCTTTATTAACTTATAATGTCAATATAACATAGCTATTTAACAATGTCAATAGTTTTTATTAAAAAAACCTAGGTATCTATCTCGGTAATAACTTACATTTTATGGAGTAAGACCCATTTTGAGAGGAAGAATCCTAGGTTGTACGATTATTTTTTTATTGGTTTTTCTCTAGTAAACTCTATTTTGTTATAAAGTTGACTTGGATTGTATTCTACTGTTTTATAATAATCATCATTAAAATAACCAGCTAAACCAGCTTCAATTATTTCACAATGAGTGCTATAAATCTTTTTATCAATGTAATAATTTTGATAACTAATATCAGATAAAAGCTTTTGCAGTTTTTTATATGGCATATCTGCACTATTTTTATCTTTAAGTTTATTAAGCTTTACAATATCTTTTTTTAACTCTCTTAAATCATCTTGTATCGCTGTTATTTGTTCAATTGTAATCATTTTTACTCTCCTTAAATTAAAATAGCAACCGTTCAGTATTTACTAAACCAACCTTTACAGGCGACCACCACAGTCATTAGTTGCTATAGATACCCTAGACACTCAAGCATTCTTTCGAACTCTCACGACTGGCTATAGTCGCACCGTGTTTTATCTAGCACATTATCATAAACTAATAATAACATTACATAATAGCTATGTCAATATTTTTTATTTTGCATAAACAACATCATTAATCATTCTAGCCTTTTGAATTTTAGTAAGTGTCGCTAACTCTTGAATTTGCTCTTGTGTAAACTTTTCAATATTTAAGAATAAAGTGTTATATGCTTTAATTGATATTTTATCTTTAATATAGTTAAATTCTTCACTTATGTTAAAAGTTTCAGTTATTAGTTGGAATTTCTTATGTTTTTGTAAGTTGTTCATTTGTTTAATCTCCTTTATTAACTTATATATATACTATAGCACTTACTTTTAACAATGTCAATAGTTTTTATTAAAAAAATATAAAATAATTTATTTTTGTATGTCAGTAACTTTTATCTTGACAATGTCAATAAGATTATATATAATAAAATAAAGTAAGGAGATTAGTTATGAAAGTATTTAATCAAGACTACAGACAAGTTAATATTTATATGCACAATGATTTTAACAGGTATATAATGAGTTATGGCGAGAGTAGTGAAATGTTACATTGTATTGAGTTTACAGGTTTAACAGACACAACGCCACAGAGTGTACATAAAACAGCATTAAATAAGTATTATACTAAGTTAGAGTTTAATAGCTTAGGCTTTGAGTTAAAACGCAGAGTTTGCCAGCTATTATTGCAAATGGGCTTTAATGAGCCTTTAGAAAAGTTAGGAGAAAGAAAATGAATAAACAAGAAGTAATTAAATTAGTAAAAGCTACAATTAAGTCAGAAAAAGAACAAATCAAAGCTATTCATAATAGTGCTATGCTATGGGATGATAACGACAATAGAATTAATGATTATATCAATAGAAATAATGAGTTAGTTAAGGCTAAAGCTATTTTAATGACAGCAGAGGCTTACTTAAAACTACTAAAGGAGATGGAATAATGAGTAAACAAGAGTGGTTAAGACAAAAGGTTGATGAATTGCCTTGGGCTAATATTAGACATATAGAAGATAACGAAGAAACAGAGCATAGTGTGTCAATTTATATTAATGAAAATAAAGATTTTATTGTATATGATTTATTATCTGATACAATTGATTTACCAAGAGTAGAATTTTTATCTTTTTATAGAATTAAAAAAATATGCAAACTAATAGAGCAATACGAGGAGATGGAATAATGAGTAATTATGATTTAATAAATTTTATTTGTGAAAAGTATGAATTAAATTATAACTTAGAACTTGAAGAATATAAAAAACAACTAAGGAGAAAGAAAATGAATATAGAACAAATAAAAAAAGACTGGGAACAGCATTGTAAAGAGTATGGGTTTAAATCTGATATAGATCATAATTCAAATGGTTGTTTATATTTAACCACAAAAGAACACTCTCAAGGTGTTATAAAAATATTTAGAAGAATAAACGAGCTGGTTTTTACTAATCTTAAAAACGGATACAGTGAAGAGCAATATAAACTATTCACAACATTTTATACTAAGTTAATGGAGCAAGACAATGAATAAACAAGAGTGGTTAAGACAAGAGGTTGAAAAGTTAGATTATGCAGTAAGCATAAAAGAATGGGGCATAACGATAGACAAATGGCAAAATAAATTCGATTTAGATGTTATATGTGATTATAACTTTAATTCTGACGAGATTGAATTTTATGACAATGCAATCCCTATGAATCACATTAAGCAATTTATCGCAATTTTCGAGCAATACAAGGAGATGGAATAATGAGTTTTGTTATTTTATGTCTTATTGTTGCAGTAATTAATGGTGTTTCTAATATATGTTTTAGTATAAAGCATCAATTTCAAGATGATAAGTTATATATAAATTTAATATTGTCTTGGATTGGTTTTACATTTGCTGCAAGCCTACCAGTTTATTTAATAGTTAATTAGGAGAAAGAAAATGAAAATATTATTTAAAAACTTTAAAGATGAAGATTTAAATCAAGATGTAGTTAATATTATTCTTAATAATCTAGATGAAAATGTATTAGCAACATCTACAGGTTTAATTGTTAGTATTAGTAAGAAAGATGATGAAATTACAGTTGAAAAGAGGGTAAATAGATGGCAGGTTTAATATATTTTGTAGCAGTAGTGCTATGGTTTGTTAGTTTAGTAGAGTGTATAACTAAAGGGGCTTGGATTGCAGCTATATTTCTACAAGTTCTAATAGCTCCACTAGGTTCAATACATGGGTTATTTGTACTGCTTGATATGAGCTGGGTTTAATGGTATAATGTATATTATTAATTATTAAAAGAAAGTTAAACACATGAGAAATTCAGATTTATTAAAAAGAATTGTAAAGCTTGAAAAGAAGATTGAAGAGCCTAAACAAACTAAAAAGAAAACAGTTAAGAAAACTAAAACAGATAAATAAAGGGTAAGGTAATGGCTGTTAGTTCATTGGGCAGGGTTTTTGAAACAGGAAGACCACCTAAGTATAAGACACCAGAAGAACTTAGAAAAAAGGTAGTAGATTATTTTGAGAATTGTCCTAGAAAAAAATATATAACAATCTATAAGTATTCTGAAGAAGATGATAAAATGATGCCAGAGGTTGTTGAAAAGCCACATTATACTAAGAGTGGTTTATGTTCTTATTTGGGTTTTGGCGACTTTACTAGTTTATATGATTATGAGAAGAAAGAAGAAAGAGCAGGGGATAAGGCAACAGAAGAAGACAAACAGTTTTCACATATATTAAAAATGGCAACAATGATTATTACTGATGAGTACGAAAGTATGCTGATAAATAAATCAACTGCAACAGGTGCTATGTTTGCACTTAAAAACATGAAATCTAGCTCATTTAATGATAGAACAGATGTGACAAGTGGCGATGAGCCATTAAAACAATCAGTTGCTATCGTTCCAGATAGAAAGAGTGCAGATGATTGGGGCAAAGAGTAAAAAATAAAACTCGTAATAAACAGTGGTTTAGTTAACTTTGCTCACTACGTAAATACAAGGCTATTGACTTAATATAGTTTAATTGCTATTATATCTATGTATCGTTGGAACAACGGCTCGTGCACAGAGTAGAGGTGGGAATAGGTCACTGCATAATGCCTATATATGGCTTAAAATTATATATCATTAGTCTGCAAACCCCTGTCGCTTTTGAAAAACTAGACACTTATTAATTTAGGTGTCTTTTTTTATTGACATTACTGCAAAGTGTTGTTATAATATAGTAAAGTTAATAAAAGGAGAATGAAAATGAATTTTAAATTAAGAACTATTATAAAAGATATTATTTTAAATGATGATATTGATTTTGATTTATTAAAAGTAAATAATAATATAGCTATATTTAAAAAAGATGGCTTAAGTTTATTTGGGTTGTATATTGAGAAGGATGAAGTTAAACACCAAGTTTTCGACAAAGATAGTATTAATATATATTTTTTATATAATAAATTGGAAAATGTTAATAGAATTAAAAAAACTAAGGAGTAAATAAAATGAGTAACATAGAAAACAGCAAAGATAAGCTAATTATCGATAACAGACCTTTAAATGAGCAGATTAATCATAATTATGAATCAGAAAGGCTACAAGCACTAGAACAAAACTTAGAATCAATGGAGCAAACAAACAAGTCTTTAATTAAAAAGCTTAACATATGGAAAGACCCAAAGGTAGAATTGCCTAAAAATCACAGATTTGGAGAGATAGAAAGTGAAAGTATTTTTATTGTTATTGGTAATAACTGGTTTGATATTGTTGAATATATTGAAAATAGATTTGTTAAAATTGATTATTCTTGTGATATGGTTATAAAAGACTATACAGATTATACAATAACTAAGTGGGCATATTGCAAAGACCTAATCAAGCAAGCAGGAGATGAGTGATGGAATACTTAGATTTTTTAGAAAAATTGTTTATGGCAGGTATTTTAACTTTAATACTTGGTTGTTCTTCATATATATTTATTATGCTTATTGAAGATAATAGCTATAGTAAAGTAACCAAAGTTTTATTAACTTTAATGTTCTATTGGATTATAATTCATTTTCTTTTTACTTGTATAATATTAATAAATATAAACTCATAGCTTTAAGATTAAACACTAGCCTTGCATTGCAGGGCTTTTTATTCTATAATAAAGAAAAGGTAGGAGAGTTATAATTGATAGTATATGAGCCATATCCACAACAAGAATTAGTACATAGCTGCCCATTCACGGAAGTCCTTATGGAGGGTAACCGTGGGGGCGGTAAGTCTGATTGTGCCGTAATGGATTATCTAGGTTATGTTGGTAAAGGCTTTGGCGAAGCATGGCAAGGTATTATATTTCGCCGTGAGATTAAAGACTTAAAAGATTTAATTAAGAAGTCTAGGAAGTATATCAGAGATTTATTCCCTACAGCTACATTTAACAAGTCAGAGCGTACTTGGTACTTTGACGATGGGGAAACACTTACATTCCAGATTGGTGTTGATGGGGAAGATTATTGGTCTTATCACGGTCAAGAATACCCTTGGCAATTCTTCGATGAGTTAACGTCGTGGGCAGATGATGAGTTCTATCTTGCTATGGCATCATGTTGTCGTTCAGCAGTTCCCGGTATTCCTAAGCGTAGGTTGTCAGCTACTAACCCATGGGGTGCAGGTCACTCGTGGGTTAAAAAGCGTTTTATTGATGCAGCTCCTAGAAATACACCTATTAAAACTACATTTAACAACCCTATTACAGATGAAGAGATTGTATCGTATAGAGTAGCAGTTAACTTTGATATTGCACAAAACAAGCATTTATTAGAGAACGATAAAGACTATATGGCAATGCTAGACAGTATTACTAACCAAGCTAAAAGAAAAGCATGGATTGATGGCGATTGGTCTATCCAAGTTGGTGCATTCTTTGGCGACTGTTGGTCTGATATGAATATTGTTAAGCCTTTCGATATACCTAGCCATTGGTTGCGTATACAATCATATGACCATGGTTTTGCTAAACCGTTTAGTGTTGGTTGGTTTGCAGTATCAGATGGTACTGTTGCAGGTATTCCACGAGGTGCTTTAGTTCGTTACCGTGAGTGGTATGGTTGCGTTGAGAATGAGCCAGACACAGGTTTAAGAATTAATGTTGATGAGATTGCTCGTGGTATTCAAGAAAGAGAGAATGGCGAAAAGATCGATATTAGAGTAGGCGACCCAGCTATTTGGCAAAATATCGGCATGGGTGAAACAATAGGCGAACAGTTTATGCGTTTAGGCTTCAATATGATAAAAGGCGATAATGCTCGTATTCAAGGTTGGGAGCGTATGCGTAGAGTAATGAAAGGCGAAGAGGTGGCAAGTGGCAAGCATATACCTATGTTATTTGTATTCAATACTTGTTTAGATACAATTAGAATTATACCTGTATTACTTCACGACTTAAAACGCCCAGAAGATTTAAACACAACAATGGAAGACCATATTGCAGATGAGATGCGTTATGGTATTATGACAAGGTACGGTGCAAGGGATAAAGCACAAAGTAACGAACAGTCATTATTCGCAAGGATGAGAGATGAAGCAGCAAAACAACGCGAACTTGACGACGAGTATTAAATGATATATAATTAAATAAAAATGAAAGGTAATTTAATGAATATTTATATTTTTGCAAATGAAAAAGAATTAATTGGCAACCCTTATTTAGCAGATAGCAAGGAAAGTGCACAGGAAATGCTAAAGGAGGTTATTGATGGTAGGTTAAAAATTGTTGATTCTAACATTGAAAATATTAATGAAAATATTAAATCTTATAAAGAAGCTATTGAAGAGTTTAACGCTGATAAAGAAAAAGGCGAAGTTGATAGCGATGAGATTGGTGGTATTAACTTTATTGAGTTTCAAGAAGGTTTAATCACAGAGGCAGAAGAAAAAATAAAAGAGCAAGAGTTAAGTAGAAAAGCATTAACTGTTAATGTTGAAGATTTAACTTGTTTTGTAATTTCAGAAAAGGCGTAAATAAATGGCTAATTGGATAAAGAAGATTAATGAGGCTAGGCAGGCAGAAAAGGCATACCGTGATAAAGGTAAGATGCTTTGGGATAAATATAGCTCGGCTACTGCTGGCGAAAGTAAAGATGTTGTAAATATTTTCAACCCAACTACTGATATTGTTTTATCGGCTTTATTCAACACAACGCCTAAGCCAGATATTAGAAGAAGATTCTCTAAGAAAAGTGAAGCAGACGAAAAGAAAGATGCTTTATATAGAGCTATGGCGACTGTTGCAGACTATGCTGTGCAATATAACTTTGATAGGCAAGCTATTAGAGAAGAGTTTAAGTCTATCTTTTTAGATGGCTTTATTACAGGTCGTGGTGTAGGTCAGTTAGTTTATGATTATGATACTAAGCAGGAGCAAATGGCGGACGGATATGGACAGCCTGTTATGCTTGTTAAGCCAGTAGACCAAGTGTTTAAAGTGGAACACGTAGAGTATCAAGACTTTGTACAAGAGAAGTGCAGAAAGCAAAAAAATGTTACATGGCAAGCAAGAGTGCACTTATTCACTAAGAAAGAAATTGCAGAAGAGTTTAATATTTCAGAAGAAGAATGTGAAGAAATGGACTTTACATACACTTTATATTCTGATAATGAAAGTGATAGTGTTTCAGCTAAATATGCTCAAGTTTGGGAAATCTGGGATAAAAGCGAAATGCAACGCTTATATGTTTGTAAGTCTTATAAAGACGGTAAGCCATTAAGAGTTGAAGAAGACCCATTAAAGCTTGAGGGCTTTTTCCCGTTCGAGATATTTAAAACAGTTGATAATGGTAAGGATGCAATCCCTACTGCTGAATATTGTATTTATGAAGACTTAAATAAACAGTTACAGAGATTAAACAAGCGTTCAATACACTTAACTAACAGAAGTATTAAGCACGTTACAGTTGCTAATGGTTCAGATGAAGCTTTACAGTCTAAGATTAAGAATGCAAGTGATGGCGATGTGGTTGGTGTAAATCAAGCTCCTAACTTAGCAGCAGCACAGCAAGTTGGTGCAGTTCCTATTGCAGAGGCTATTGCAGTTAAAGATAAGCTTGACCTAGACAGTCAGAGGATTATTGATAAGATTTGGGAAATAACAGGCGTAAGTGATATTATGCGTGGTTCTACTCAAGTTGGCGAAACAGCAACAGCACAAAGGCAAAAAGGTGTATTTGGTACGCTACGTATTCAAAACAGACAGAAAGCAGTACAAGGCTTTATTAAAAACTCATTTAGAAAGATGTCAGAGGCAGTTTGTCAGTTTGCTACTATTGAAGAGCTTAAATCAATTACTTGTATGGAGCTATTAACAGAGCAAGAAAAGCAAGAGCTTGTTATGGGTGTTCAAATGGGTAGTGTACAGATGACACCACAAGTTGAAGATGCTTTAGAGCAACCTACATGGGAGCAAGTAAAGGGTGGCTTGACAGATGACCGTATGAGAGGTTATACTATTGATATAGAAACAACAGCTACAGTATTTGATAATGTAGAAGAAGAAAGAAAGCAGATTGCAGAATTAACATCTAATGTTGTAGGTATGTTAAATACAACTGCACAGTTAGTTGCGCAAAGTCCGTCGGTTATGGATTTAATGGAACAGCTAACACTTGCTAACCTTTCTACATTCAAGATTGGTAGGTCATATACTGATAGTGTTAAAGAGATTTTTGTGAGGGTTAAAGATGAGTTATCACAACCACAACAACCTAACCCAGTTATTGAGATGCAAAAACAAAAAGAGCAAGCAGACTTTGCTATTAAACAGCAGAAACAGCAATTAGATGCTCAAAAGATTGCACTTGATGCAGAATACAAAAATAAAGTGTTTGAGTTAGATAGACAGATAGCTGCGTTTAATGCTGCTAATGATAGCCGAAACACAGACTTAAAAGCAACAGAGGTTGGTTTAAAAGGTGTAGAACTACAAACTCAAGCATACTTAGAAGAACAGAAAATTCGTAAGGATATAGTAACTGATGCTAACATAAGAGGTAGCGTTGCAGATTTGGTATAGTCTTACATAGGAGAGCAAACTGCCTATAAAAAGTGAGCGAAAACAAAAGAAAGAATTAATATGAGAGATGATGCACTAATTGAGCAGATTTTAGCAGAGGAAGATACGACGGTATTAGACGAAACTGAAACTGTAGACAATGAAAACATCGCCGAAGTAGAAACAGAAGAACATCAAGAGACTTCACAAGAAGATGTTGCACAGGTAGGCGAGGTAACACAAGAAGTAACTCAAGAGGTTCAACCGATTATTCCTGATAATTGGGAGCAATCACTAAAGGACTTTGTGTCAGGTATTGAAGATAGAAACGGTCAGATGGCTATTATTGATAAGTTAAAGAACTTTGAAACAGGCTATCAGAAAAAGTTTCAATCATTATCAGATGAGCGTAAGCAATTTGAAGAAGAAAGAAACGGTTTTACAGCTGATAAAACAACAGTAGAATCATATAAGCAATTAGAGAGTTCTTTTGCACCAGAAGTACATCAAGCTATTACACAACAGTTTGGTAGTACTACACAGTATTTTAATCATTTAAAAGAAATGGATATGGCTTTTTCACAAGACCCACACACATTCTTATTAAATATGTCTAACAATGCTGGTATTGATTTAGCACAGCTAGCTCAAATGCAAAAAGACCCTGCTATTCAACAAAATTATCAAGTTCAGCAAGCTCAAAGACAGCAAAGCCAACAATATGATAATAAATTTAAACAGCTTGAAGAGCAGCTAAACAGTAAGTTTGAAGAGTTAGAGAATAATAAATTTATGGCAGAGATGACAGCTATGAAAGATGAGCAAGGGCAACTAAAATACCCACATTTATCTAATGATAGCGTTATTGATGCAATGGATTTACTGGCTAATAAATATCCAGATGCTAATTTTGATACTTTATATAATGAATCATTATACTTAGTGCCAGATATTAGAAATGGTATTTTAAACCAGAATAAAGTTGTAGAGCAGCAAGTGCAGCAAACACAACAAGCTTTAGCTCCTAAACAAGTAAAAAGTAAAGTTTCTTCAAGTGAAACAAAAAGAAAAATGACAGATGATGAATTAATTGATGATATTCTGTCAAGCTATTAAATAGGAGAATAAAATAATGGCTGATGTAAATAACTTATTAACAACTACTCTTTCTAGATTTTCGCCGAAAATTTATGAAGCAGTAAGAGACAACAACGCAGTACTAGCATTCCTTGAGTCAAAAGGTAAAATTACAGACCTTTCAGGTGGTGTTGATATTGTTGAATCAGTATCTATTACAGAGAATACAAACTTTGACTGGCAAGACCCAGATAGCAACACAGCTGTTGACGAGGTTGAAGTTCTAATTGATGCTAAGTATGATTGGAAATACCTATATGGTAACGTAGTATTACCAGGTTACAAGATTAGAAACAACCAAGGTAAAGAAGCTAAGCATAACCTGCTAAAAGCTTTAATGGAAAACGCAAAATCAACAATGAGAAACAAAGTTGATGTTGCTATGTTTAATGATGGTACAAATACACTAGCCCCTAAGGGTTTACCAGCATTACTATCAAAAGATGGTACAGGTACAGTTGGTGGTATTGATACATCAACATATGAGCTATGGAAAAACCAAGTTGTGCAATCAACTTACCCAGCAGGCGAGTCAATCAATTCTGTTACATCGGAGCAATTTTTAGCTGACATGGAAGAGGTTTACAATAGCTGTGTATTTGGTACAGAAAAAATTGACTTAGTTGTTACAACGCCTAAGATGTACTCTAAATATAAAGCTGCTTGTTCAGAGCAAAAACGCTTTACAGAAAAAAGCCAGAAAGCTGCTGATTTAGGTTTCCAATCACTAGAGTTTAATACTGCTGCATTTATCTTTGATGGCAACTGCCCAGATGATACAATGTACTTCTTAAACACAGACTATATGGGTGCTTACTTCCACAAAGATGCTAAGTTCACACCAACAGGTCAAGCTAAACAGTTCGGTAACGACAAATATGCTACAATGATGATGGTACAAATGGCGCTTACAGTTCGTTCTCGTAAACACCACGGTGTTCTATCATATGTATCAGCTTAATATAAGCAAATAAAATAAAACTTTAAGGGGGAGGGTGGTAACACTCTCTCTTTTAATATAGGGGAATAACAGAATGAATATTCAACAGATTATTAATAATGCAGCGACAAGAATGAAAGAGCCTGCTATAGCTAGCGTGGCTAACTCGGCAAGTGAGCAATCAATGGCTTATTTAGGCTCTGCTAATAAAGTTGCTAAAAGCATTGCAGTAATGTATAACTGGTCTAATATAATTATAGACCATGAATTTAACACTGTTGCTGGTTTAAAAGACTACCCATTACCAACAGATTATGAGCGCTTAAACTCTACATATTTATATAATATTGATAATAACTTATACATAACATCAGAAGATGCAGACAGAGCTTTGGCAAGTGAAGCAAGTAAAACAACTACATGGACTTCTGCAAGGTATAGACTAGTTAGGGACAATATATCTTTTACAGTACCAGCAGACCAAGTAAATAAGATAAAATTTAGCTATGTTTCAAAAGATATTGTAAAAGAAACAGACGGTGGTATTTCATATAAAAACATTTTTGAAAAGAATTCAGATGAATTTTTACTAGATGATGAGTTATTAACTATTGGTATTGTAATCGACTTAAAACAACAATACGGCTTTAACTATGAGCTTGATTTAAACGAGTTTAACAAAAGGTTTTCAATGCTAACAGAAAACGACAAGGGTGGTTATATCCTAAGTGATAGTGATACCTATAGACCAAGTCCTTTCCAATATCCTAACGATTACCAACCTGTTTGCAACGGAGGTATATAATATGCCTAGAATTACTTTACCATCGGCACAAGGTGGGTTAAATTTAAGAGATAGTTTAGACAATATGCCAGCTATTGACTGCTTGCAAATGGATAATGTTATTCCAGATGTATCGGAAGATAGAGTAAGGTCAGGATTTAATAAAGTTTCAGACTTTGGTGCTAATAGACTTATAAGGTTTGAAAATAATGTTTTAGCAGCTGATAATAGCAAAGTTAGCTTAATCAATACATCAACTGGCGCTGACACTTTACTAAAAGATGGTTTCTTTTCTAGCGATTGGAAATATACAGCATTTCAAACAGCAGGTGGCAATCCTCTTATTATTCTTGCAAATGGTGTTGATACAGTACAGCAATATGACGGTGCTACTTTAGAAGATTCTACATATACGGGTACTGATTTAACAAACTTAGAAAGTCCTTTAACATTTAAAAATAGAACTTATTTTGTTAAGCGTGATAGCTTAAGCTTTTTCTATAGTGGTGTTCAATCTATTTCAGGCGATTTAAAAGAATTTAGCGTTAGAGGTTTTGCCAGAAAAGGTGGTTCAATTCTTACTATTGAAAGTTGGTCGCAAGATGCAGGCGAGGGCTTAACAAACTTATTTGCAGTATTTACTACAGAGGGCGAAGTGCTTATATATGGTGGCGACGACCCAGAAGCAGATAACTGGGCTTTAAAAGGTGTTTTTGAAATATCTAAACCAATAGGTAAAAGATGTTGCTTAAATTACGGCTCTGATGTTATTGTTATTACAGAGCAGGGCTATTTGCCGTTAGCGTCTGTATTATCACAAGACAAGGCTAATATAGTACCCGTAAGCGATAAAATAAACAGCATCGTAAAAGGTAAAGACTTTACCGACAGAAACTGGTCCATGCACTGGTATTCAAACGATGGTTGGTTATTTATTAATGCGCCTAGTTCAACAAGATTTAACTATGAACAGCACGTTTTAAATATCAAAACAAATGCTTGGTGTCGTTTTGTTGGTATGGACGCTATAGACTGGGTTGTTGTTGAAGATAAAATTTATTTCTGTAACACAACAGGTATCTACAAGGCTAACGACGGAACAACAGATGACGGCAATCCTATTAACTATGTTAAGCAGCAAGCTTACTCTAAGTTAAATGGCGAGAAAGTAAAGGGAGTGCAAAGAGTTAAAATAAGATATAACACAGTAGGTGCTATTGAATACGCAACAAGAATAGGCGTAGATTTTGACTTAGGAACAGCTAACTTTTTAGTTGGTACTTCTTTAGGAGTTCAATCTTATTGGGACGAGGCTATTTGGGACGTTAGTTTTTGGTCTGATACTAGCTCAGTAAGAAGTTATAAGGGTTCTGTATTTGCACCAAAGGGCGAGTATATAAGTATTGGTTACTTTGGCAATTCAGAGCAAGGTTTATCGTTTTATTCAGCAGATGTTTTATATGAGGCAGGTAATGGAGATTTTTAAAGACGATACAGGCAAAATATATAATTGGGTTGTTTCTTCGCTAGATAATGGCGAAGAATACCCTAACGATTTGACACTTGGGCTATTGCATGGTAATATTATTATAGGTGGTGTTATATACAGCAAAGTAAATGAAGATGTATTTTTAAGTATATATACCACAAGCCCTAAATGGTGTTCAAAAAAGACATTGAGTATATTGTTTGATATTCCATTCAGTATATTTGATGCAAAAAAAGCAAAATGTGCAGTTAGTAAAGATAATAAGTCTATAAATAAGCTATTAAAAGGCTTAGGATTGCAACAAGAACACTTGAAGAGAGCCCGCGCAGACGGAAGCCTTGGAAAGTTATTTAGTATAGATAAAAATAATTTAATTAAAAAAAGGTGGTTTAAAATATGAGCGGAGCAATTAAAGCAGCTACAAACCCAGTAGGCTTTTGGGGCGATAAACTTACTCCTAAAATGCCAGGCTTTAATCAAGGTGCAAGCTTTGATTCACAGGAAAAAGCAGCGCAATTACAATCAAAATACGGAATTTATGGGGTTGATTCGCCACTTGGTGGTGTTTCACTGGTTCAAAATCCAGATGGGACATATACACAAGAATTCACACAATCAGGTGCAGATGAGCAAAGAAATGCACTAATCAATCAAGGTTTGAGTGGTTTATCATTAGACCCATCACAAGCACAGCAGGCTTATTATGAGCAGGCTACTAGACAATTATTGCCAGAATTTGAAAGACAGCAAGAAAGATTAGACAGCAACCTTATTCAAAGGGGTATTGGTGTAGGTAATGAGCTTTATGACACACAGACTGAAAAATTAAGAAATCAACAGTCTGGCACATTAGCAGATATTCAAAATCAAGCAATTTTCCAAGGTCAAAACTTATTAGGTCAACAAATTGGTAATATCGGAGCTTTAACAGGTCAGCGTGATATTGGTGCGCTAGCAGCACTAAGAAGTCCAACAGGTGCTAGTTTCCAAGAAACATATAGCCCAGCTTATCAGTCACAGTTGCAACAGTTTGGTAATAAACAAAACCAGTTAGGTCAATTGGCACAGCTAGGAATAATGGGACTAGGGGGTTTTTAATATGGTAGATTTTAGAAGATTTGCAGGAGCGCAAGGTGGTACTGGTATTCTAGGTGGTTTAATTAGTGGCTTAGGTAATGTTGGTAGTAATCAATTGCAACAAGACCAGTTACAAAGACAGCAACGACAAGATATTATCGGAGCTTTAAGGGCAGGTATTGACCCTACAAGGTTACAAGATAATAGCTACATTCAAGAAGTTGCACAATCTAATTTAGCAAGGGCTAATAGACCGTTTGGAACTAGTGAGATTGAAAGACTAGCATTCGCAACTCAAGATGAGAGTTTACCTCAAAACATTAGAGATGCTTATTTAGCTAGAATACAGACACTATCAAAAGACCCTAGTGCGTTATATGCTCAATCTCAACAGGCAGAACTTGGTAAATTGCAAGCACAACAGCAGCTAAAACCAGAAATTACAAAACTTACAGAAGTTGCAAAAGGCGAGGCTGAAAGACAACTGGCAAAACCTAAGTCATTACAGCAAACTGATGAGATATTACAAGCTATTGATGACACACTTTCTGATACAGAGGGTCTTGAATCATCAGTTGGTGGTGTTGGTGGCTTTTTAGGTAGGCAAGCCGAGTTACTTCCAGTTACATCAGCACAAAGAAGATTTATTCCAAGATTGGAGCAATTAAAAGGTAAAGCATTCTTACAAGCATTCGAGAGCTTAAAAGGTGGTGGTCAGATTACAGAGATTGAGGGTAAAAAAGCATCAGATGCTATTGCTAGATTAAATACTGTTCAAGACCCACAAGACTTTGCAAAATCACTAGAAGAGCTAAGAGGGATTGTTTTAAATGCTAGAGCTAGACTTCAAGGTGGTAATCAATCTCAAGCTAGTCAGCCTATGCAACAACAGTTACAAGACAATATTATTGATTTTGGAGATTTATAATGGTTGATATTAGATTGCCTAACGGTAAAATTATAACAAATGTACCAGATAATTTATCTAAACAAGAAATTAGACAAAAAATTATTGATTCAGGTGTTCTTAGGGGTGGAAATACTCCAGAAATTGGGGAAGTTAAAACTGTACCAGAGTTATTTGAAACTGCCGCAAAGGGAACAGTCAGAAGCTTTGGCAGGACGATTCCATTAATTGGTGGATTTACTGATGATATTGAAGCAGGTATTAGAGCTATTGGCGATAGTACTAGAGAAGATGAGCTTAAAAAAATAAGAGCAGAAGAAGCAGAGTATAAAAAAATGCTGGAAGATGCTGGCTTGGCAGAAGCTCAATTTGCAACAGAATTAGGTGGTAGCATAGTTGGTGGCATGAGGGGATTGACTAAAATTGGTAACTTTTTAACAAAATTCAATCCTAACCTTGCTAAAACTGCACAAACTGCTAAGGGTCAAGTTGCTTTAGGTACTGGTATTGGTGCAGTAGAGGGTGCAGGCTTTGCAGATGAAGAAGCTGGAACTGGTGCATTAGTTGGTGGTGCTATCGGTGGTGCAGTTCCTATTGTTGGTCGTGGTATTGCTAGGGCTATTGGTAAAACAGACGATATTGCAGGTAAAGAAATTACTGATATTGCATCAGAAAATGCAGATATTAAAAAGCTACTAACTGGTATTAAAGCTAGTGATGATGTAGCACAAGCAGTTGAGCCATTAGCAGATAGAGCTTTACAAGGCACAGAGCAAAGGGTTCAAAAGACTATTCTTGATACCTTAGGTGTTGAAAGTGTTGACGAGATTGCAGCTCCAGCAAGAGCAGAATATACTCAATTTATTAATAGGGTTGGTAATGAAACAGTACCAGAGCAAGAAGCTGTCAATCTATTTGAGCGTAAAACTATTAATGATATTGCTAAGAGATTAGTTGCAGATAATCCTCAAAAGTATGCAAATGTTCAACCTAATAGCATTGGTTTTCTACAAGATGTTAAATCAAGAGCAGCAGCGCAAGGTCGCACAGGTTCAGAAAATGCTCCAGCGTTCCAAGATGCTAGCCGAGCTATTAAAGAAACTATTGATACTAACTTTGGTGGTTTTAAAGAGCTTAACCAAAAGTTTGCACAAGCAATAGAAGCAGAAGACTTAGCAAATAGAATTACAAACTTAAATATACAAGAAGACGGAAACATTGCAAAGTCTATCTTAAAAGGTCAGAATAAACGTGATTTAGCTAAATCTTTTGGTTCTAGTAAAGCAGATGAGTTAGTAGAGAACTTACGAAAAGAAAGCAATAGAACTCAAGCATTAAAACGCCTAAAAACTAGAGCAACTAATGAGCTTCAAGGGGTTAAGGACATAGAAGGGGCAGTTGGCTCTGGAACACCTGAAACTGCTATATCTGCTGCACGAAAAGCAATTGGTGCTGCAGGTAGGTCATTAACAGGAAATCAAGCAAAAAGAGAAGCATTAGAGCTTTTACAGGGTGGTAAAAGGGCAAGAGTATCGCCACAACTTCAAGCAATTATTTCACAACAACTAGCAAAACAATACGGAGGGCAAGAATAATGCCATTTAACGGTAACGGTCAATGGACTTCTGTTTATTATCCGACAGATGATAGAGATAACGGCATTCCTATTTCAGCAGATAAAACAGAAAATCTAATACAAAACAACTTAAAGCAGTCGTTTCAAAAGTGCATGACTATTGATTCACAAACAAAACCAACTGCAAATATTGATGCTAACAACTTTAAGGTAATTAATGTTGCAGACCCAACATTGCCAAAAGATGCAGTAAACAAACAGACTTTTGATGCAGCTATTAATGCAATAACACTTAACAGTATAACACCAGTTGGTCATACTAAAATAGTAGAAACTAACACAGTTGAAGCTGGATGGCTTTCTCATGATGGTCAGGAGTTATCAAGGGCTACTTACGCCGACCTTTGGGACTGGGTTCAAACTAATACAACTGTTGTAACAGAGGCTGCATGGCAAGCTGGGGAATTTGGTAAGTTCTCTGATGGCGATGGCTCAACAACATTTAGAATGCCAGATTTTAGAGGTCAGTTTATGCGTATTCATGACGATGGTGCAGGGGTTGACCCTGATGCTTTATCACGTGCTGGTGGCGATACTGTTGGCTCTGTTCAAAGCTTTGCATTAGAAAATATGACTGGTGCTATTGCAGCAGAAACAGGTATTACATCAGTTAGTGGTGTATTTAACACTGGTGGTGGGACAGGAAACAACAATGGTATGGACCACGTTAACACATCAGCTGGGTCTGTTCGATTTGATGCATCTAACGTTGCACAAACATCAACAGAGACAAGACCTACAAACGTATACTTAAAAATGCTAATTAAATACTAAAAGGATTGCGAAATGAAAAAAATTTATAATTATGATAGAAAAACTAAAATTTTTACTGGTACAAGTAATCTTTTACCTGATGATTTTGGTATTTATAATTTACCAGCTTTTTCAACTAATATTGAGATGGTAGAGCAAGAGGGTTATATTGCTAAATTCAATGGTGCAGCATGGGATTACATTAAAAAATATGAATATACTTATATTATTGATAATAATGGCTTTATTAGTAATAATGGTATTGAAATTGAAACTGATGATGAATGCCCTAATGAGATATTTTATAAATATGAATTAAATAACTGGGTTTTAGATTTAGAAAAAGCAAAGACATATAAAATTAATAGTATTAGACAAGAACGTAATTCAGCACTAAATGCTTTAGATGGCTTATATTTAGGCTTTGAGCGTGATGGTAACTCCGAGATGGTTCATGAATGTGAGCTTTTAAGAAATGGCTTAAAAAATGTTCCACAGATTGCTCAATTACATTTAGATGGTGCTACGACAATTGAGCATATTGATGATGTAACGTTAAAAGAGTTATTCCCAATAGTACCCGATAAAATAAAACAATATTTTGATGGTTATTTTGATGGTAAATATTAGAAAAAAGGCTAGTTTGACCTAGCCTCTTTTTTTATGCTATAATGCTAATAAGGTAGGTATTTGTAGTATTTTTAACTAGGTAGGCAAAACTTAGGAGAAAAAAACATGGCAAATACGCAAATAAATGTTAATGGCTATGATTCTGAAATTATAACAGAAGCATCAACATTACCAGCTGGTAGTGGCGAGAAAAGAGCATTAGTTAACGGCTATGATGCAAAAGTTGTATATAATGCCAACGGTGGTGGAGGTGGTGGCAGTACGCCAGAAGATTTCTTTCATGCGTATAATGGCAATTATTCACTTTCTAGCACTCAACAATATGTTGAAGTTAGAAGTGATATAAGTGAAACAATTTTAACACTTCCAAAAAAAGATGACATTCAAGACGGTCATTTTGTAGTAATTAGGAGAGGTATAGGTACAAACAGTCAACTTGTACAGTCGCCAGATGGTTCGGTTTCTGGTACTCCAGATGTTGATGCTGCAACACCGCCTAATGTTAAACTACTTCTTAATGGTGACGCTATAGATACTTCTGATACTGGGAGTACATTCACACAAACATCAAATACATCATTTGTAACAGATGATTTCTTAGGTCAAAATCACGAGGTTTTTGAGGTTGAATTCGGTCAAACTGGTGCAAAGGGTTTAAATTCAACTTTTACCCCTGCAACAGGTGGTAACCCAAGAACTGTATTTTTTCAATATAAATCAAATGGTGTAACTGTACCAACTGACAAGGCTGGATTTTTTGGCTTTGGGGATGTTTCTAGTACTGGTAAACTTTTTGCTTTGGAGGGTAATGGTTCGTCTGGGGATTTAAGAGTTCATTGTAAAAATGTTTTAATTGGTTATCCTAAAGCTAATTTTCCAGATATTTTTGATGGCAATGCCCATACTATAGCTGTTACATCTTCATCATCAGACATTAGTTCTATTGAATTATATATTGATGATATGTCTACTCCTATAGTTAAGGGTGGCACTGTTGGCAGTGGTTCAATAAACACAGCAGATTCAGGCATTACAGTTGGTTATTCAAAATCAGATGATAAGTGCATACCAGGTAAATACTCTAACTTTAGATGTTATAATCAAGTATTATCTTCAGATGAATTAAATATTTTAAAATTACAGGGTGTTTTAGGTGCTAATAATCTTGATATTTTAGACGATTTCACTGATATTAGGGTTGTATATAATAAGTCAGAAGATTTTTGGCAAGTTGACGATGGTGTTTTACTTAGATTATTTGATTATGACAATAGAATAAGTAGCCTAGAAAATCCAGATGATTCCCCAAGATATAGAGCAGTAAGTAATACGACTCAAACAATTTCAACAAGTGCTGATGGTAGTGTTATTCAGTTTGAAGTTGAAAAAGATGCAGTTGACTTATCTTTAGTAAATGGAGAATTAGAGTTTACTGATGGAGGATTGTATACTTTTCTAGTTCAATTAAACCTTGATGTTACATCAGGATTTAGTGGTTCTGTTGAATCATGGGTTGAGAGTTACAACTATGATACTACAGCATGGGAAATTATACCAGATAGTGGGCAGATAAAAGAAGCAGATACATTTAACGAGGGTGCAGTATATTATAACTCAATCGTTAATGTTGGTGTTAATGCTAAATTAAGGCTTAAAATGAGGTCTACATCGGGAACAGCATCGCTTGAAGCATCTACTTTATCAAACCTAACTAGTGCCCCTAGTTCTGTTATATCAGTAACAAAAGTATCAGATGTTGGTATACCTACTGGTTTTTCAAACCTTACAGAGCTTTATAATACTTTATCAGGTCAGTTCTTGTCTTTAAATAGTGCACTTAATAATCACACAACAAACTTTACTGCTATGAGTGCTACTGTTAATAACTTAGACAGTTTAGTTTCTACTATTTCAGATACATTATTGGCAAATGATAATCTTTACAACTTCAATGCTAAAGATGAGGTAAACATAGACATTACAGGAGTAACTAACGCAGATGCCGAAGTATTTATACAAGATAACGGTTCACTTGTAAAAGTTAATCCAGTAGTTGTTGTGAACGGCAACATACTAACCGTTCAATTCGTTAGTCCACAAAGTGGATTAATAATTGTAACAAGCTATTAATTATATAGGAGAATATATTATGGCAAACACAAACCAACCAGTTGTATCGCACCAAGACTTTCAAAATGAAAGTGAAATTAGGAATTTACCACAAGCTACTGCTAATGGTATGCCCGTGGTGTATGAGCAACACAACCTAAAACAGGACATTATGACGGTTGCACCAGGCTCAACATCTTTACTAAGTATTGACCCAGCAACTTCACAAATTAGCATTTCAAGTCTTGCTATTACATCGGTTAAAGTAGATACAACTAACTTAACTATTGCAGACTTTATTGCTGATGAGTATGTTTCAGGTAACGAGCTACAAGAAGGCGACCTTGTTGTTTTAACAGCATCAACTGATTTCCACCAAAGAAACTGGATTCATAACGGTGGTACAGCAGGCGATGAAAATGACTTCACAAGGTTACAAGCTGACTTAGATGCTCCAGATGTTAGAGCGTTTTTCGATGCTGAAAATGTTTTAAGATATGATGCAGGCACAGGTAAGTACTCTGTTAAGTTTGGTAATTCAACAAACGAGCTAGGCGCTTACTTAATCCCTATTGATTCATCTAAGTTCACAGCTAACCATTCTAACATTGAAGATATGCTAGTTTGTTTAGAGGATTTAGTACAAGCAAATGACTTAGCTATTTCAAACTTATCAATCGCAGTTAATAATAGAATTGATACTATTGTTGGTGCAGGTGCAGGTGCTAACCACTTAGGTTCTTTCACAGGTACTAATAAACCATCAGTAAACTCAACTATTAAAGAGGCTATTCAGTCAAACATTGATAATATGGACGACTTAGCTGCTAAAGATGCTTTACTAGATACAGTTTTAGGCGTTTCAGCGTCTAGCTCTGATATGGGTAACTTTACAGATACAGTAACTCCAGATAGTGCATCAGCTAAAGCAGTAATGCAAGCACACGGTACAGCTATTCAAACTGAAATTGCTAACAGAGTTCAAGATGTTACAACAATCAACAATGCGATTACTTCAAACGAGAATGCTTCAAACGCTGCTCTTGCTTTAAGAACGCAAATGAATATTGAAACAATTAATCTAACTGCTAATACTACTTTACAAGTTGCACATGGTTTTTCAACAGGCTATCACGCACAAGTAGAAAACCAGTCAGGTAAAATTGTTTATCCGGAGATTGTTAAAACAAACTCAACTGTTTCAATCACATCAGAGGTTGATTTAGTAGGTGCTAAACTTACACTAATTGGTTACTAATAATAAATAGATTAAAAGCCTGTCTTTACAGATGGGCTTTTTTATACTATAATATAATTAAAGAGGATATATTAAATGGATAAAAATATACAATCTAAACTTACAAAACTAAGACTTAGTGGGGTTAATAAACCAAAAAGAACTCCAGACCACCCAACTAAAAGCCATGTTGTATTGGCTAAAGATGGCGACACGGTAAAAGTTATTAGATTTGGGCAACAAGGTGTTAGTGGTGCTGGTAAAAATCCTAAAACTGAATCTGAAAAAGCTAGGAAAAAATCATTTAAAGCCAGACACGCTAAAAATATTAAAAAAGGTAAACTTAGTGCAGCTTATTGGGCTGATAAAGTAAAATGGTAGGAGTATAAAATGTCATATTCAAAAAATAAAAAGTCAGATACTATTAAAAGATTAAGAGAAATTAAGTCTAAAGATGGTAAAGAAGATAAAAAAGTAGCAGTAAGACGCTCTAATAAAGAGCGACAAATGGGTTGTTAATTTGATATATTTTCTAATTGGTTGGATAGTACTAACAAACTTTAATATTATTTTTAATTTAAGCCTTGCTAATTCTTCTGGGCAATTAGAACTTTTATATCTTTGTATTTTTGGTAAATATCTATACGCTAAACACGATGGTTATGTTTTTAATGCTATTTGTAATACTTTAATGATGTATTACTTCTTTGTTTTTGTAACAGACCCTTTTATAGATTATGTTCCTATTTGGGCTATTGTATTAGAAAACTTAATCATAGTATTAATACTTTTATATCAATTCAATAGAAATAAGAACTTTAAAGCAGATAAATATAATGCTGACAATGTAATGCTTATATTTTTTAAACCACACAGCTTTTTAGACTTTATAAAATCTTTTTTCTTTAGTCCAGTTGTTAGTATGGGTAGCATAATAAATGGAGAAGTGTTTAGGCTTAAATGGTCTAAGGCTAAAATGCAATCAACAAAATTAAACAAAAGACATCTAAGTAAAGATTATATATTAATTGATACAGGTGTTAAATGTAAAGATGTTAAAGGTGTTAGAAATGAGTTATTAAAGCAAAGTGCTTTTAATAATAAGTTATTTAATACAAGAACTAATTGTATAAGGTCGCAAAAGCCCTTACTTGACAAGTTGGGCAAAAAGTGGCAAACTAAAGATATATGGGATTTATTCCCTATGATTTATTTAAGTAGAAGATTGAAAGGCAGGTGAATAAACCATGAAAGTAGAAATATCAGAAGTACTAGGCGCTAGTGCAACAGTAAAAAATGTAGGAGTTGGTACAGCTGGCTTTAGCTTACAAGCTATGCTAACAAATATCAATTTAATAATTAGTTTACTAGTTGGTGTTGCAACTTTCGCATATATGTTTTTTAGTGGTTTAAATGCTTACCATGCTTTTCAGACTGAAAAGAAAATAAGAAAATCGAAAATAAAGAAAGATAATAAAAGTGCATCTAATAAAAAAGTATGAGGGTTGTAGATTAAAGGCTTACAAATGCCCAGCTGGTAAATGGACTATTGGATACGGTTCTACATACTATATTAATGGCGACTTTGTAAAAGAGGGCGATGTGATTAGTCAGGCTTATGCAGACAAGTTACTGTTTGAGCACATGAAAGAGTTTAATGATATTTTACCACAAAAGCTAAAAAATAAAATCACAAAAAAACAATATGATGCAGTTATTAGCTTAGTATATAATATTGGAACTGGTGCATTCTTGCGTTCTAGTTTATACAAGGCTATAATGAATGATGATTACAAGATGATTTGTAAGAATTGGGATTGGTACAGTGCTAATGGTAAGGTTTTAAAGGGACTTATAAAAAGAAGGACAGAAGAGCTTGCTTTATTCTGTGAAGATATATAGAAAGGTTATACTATGGCTAAAAGTAAAGAAGTTAGAAAAATTACAGTTTCTAAAATTAAAGATAAACTAAAAACTAAAAAGGCTATTGCTACTATTATTGTAGTTGGCTTAGGCTTAGTTGGTGTTGCAGTTCCAGGTGGTACAGAGGCAGTTATTAGCGTGCTTAACGTTCTAATGCCTATTTTAGGTATGTAACTTGCAATTAGTTTGAATATATAGTATTATATATGTGTGTGGGGAATTTTAATGATTACAATGCCTACCACCCCACACTTTTTTAAAAACTAAAACTTTTAAAAATCTCAAACTAGGTAGGTAAATACATAAAGATATAAAAGACACCGTTTGCTTAATAGGCTAATTGGTGTCTTTTTTCGTTATGATTTTTTAATTTTGTTACGCTCTTCATAAAGCTCTTCAAGCTCTCTTTCTTTGCGTTCGATTGTTGTTTTGCTGTAGTGGCAAGACTTAGCAACAGAAATAATATTGAGCTTGCTTTTGATTTTATCATCAATCTTATTTAAAGCCGATTTCTTTTCTATTCGTTGCATGGGCTACTCTCCAGTACCACAAGTTGCTTTTTGAGGTCGTAAAGTTCTTTTTTCCACTTCTTGATTTTCTCATTGTATTTTCCTATTGTTGAAAAAGGGCTTGTGTATCTCTCTTTTAAATGATTAATATAATTTTCAGAGTTTTTTATATTTCCATTTAAATTGTCTATTTCTTCACGAATTTCTAGTATTTCTATAGCTCGCATAGTAAATCCTTTTCTAATTTCCAGTTGTCGATGCGTATTTGTATTTTATCAAGGCGATTATACCAAGCTTGTGGCATATGATAGCCTTTGTAAACACGTCTACGTAGTTTTATATAGCCAGACCAGTATTTTATTAGCTGGTTCAACTCGTCGTATCTGCTATTCATAGTGAATTCCTTAAAAGGTATGGTTAGTGGTGGTTTCCCATAATATTGCCAGTTTTAAAACATGGCAGGTTTTTTATTTTTTAGTATTATCATAAATACACCATAGTATAATTACTACATATATACTTATTGGATAATAAGACCTAACATAATCATCTATAAGTAAATATTTTATATTATCTATTGTTATAAGTAAGCTATATATAACAGTTGTAATATTTATTAAAAAATTCATTTCCTTAACTCCTTATTTAATTGCTCTTTCATAACCATCTATAGCTATTTCTATCTCGTTAATCTTTTTCTTTAGGTCTTTTTTATACACTTCAAACACATCTAGTAAAAGTAATGCATCTTCGTGATTTCTAAAACAGCTTATCTTATGATTGTACATATATTGTTCTGGCATTGCTATAGATATAAAATCAAATCTATGATGTGTATGCTCATAAAAACCACTAAGTTCTATAAGATATAATTCGTTTCTAAATTCTTCACTTGGAACACGGTTTTTGTTTTTATAACCAAAAGCAAGAGCGCTCTTTAATCTTGTTAAATCAGTATTGTTAGATATTTTAAACCTGTTATTATATAAACTTAACTTGTCTTTTAATTCTTCCACTTTACCAACTCCTTATTTAGTTTAACTACAGGGCACTTATTTTCAAGAGTTTTCTGTAAGTCTTTTTCTTCTGTGGTACATTCACACCCTAAAAGCATAAAAAACCATTCTGTGTTTAATTTTGCCTGCTTATAGCACATATTTAGATAGTTATTCACATTGATTTCCCTTAACTTGCTTATTATAATAATCTTTTGCATACTTCCCAGCCTCTAAAAATGTATCAAAGCTAGCAATGCTTACATTTTCTTTATCATAACACCAATCTTTATCGATTAAAGTTGTAACTACAACATGAAATTTACCGTCTGTTCGTTCTTCAATGTATGGTGTAATTGTAAAGTTCATATTAAAAACCCTTTGCTCTTGCGTATTCATCTTCTACTAGTTCGCTTTGTGAAGTATTATCACAATCTTCTTCAATATCATCTTCTGTAATACATAATACATCAAAAATACTGTCGATAATTCTTTCTCTAGTTTCTGCGTTTGAATAGTCAAAGTAATCTTTTAAATCTTCTTGACCTATGATTTTTAGTACTTCTTTTTTGATTTGTGTTTCTGTCATTTGTAATCTCCTTTTAACTTATATACCTTTATGATATAATATTAATATAACATGGTGTTATAGCAATGTCAATAGAAAAAGTAAAAAAATATTAAAATAATTTAGGTAGGTAAAAAATGTTAGAAAAAGATTATCAGCAATATATAGTTAGAGAGATAAAGAAAGTGCCATATTTAAAGGTTGCTTGTATTCAAAATGAGGTTGGCTCAAATAATGTTAAACTTGGTGCTTTTTGGAAGTCTATGGGTAAAATGGCTGGCTTTAGTGATTTAATGGTTTTTAACACAAAGCGTAAAGAAATAGTATTTTTAGAAATGAAATCAAAGACTAGTTATAAAATAAGCCCAAAAACTGGCAAAAGAATTATAGCAAGAGCTGGTGGCAAGCAAGAACCACATCAAGAGCTATTTCAAGAATTTATTGAAGATATGGGCTTTAAATACTTTTTAGTAGGTTCAGAAGAACAAGAAAAAGCATTTTTTGATTATATAGTATAAATAAAAAGCCCTGTAATAGGGCTTAGTATTAATTAATCGACTTTTCTATTCTTACAATTATTGTATTAATATTTGTTCCACTTTCTCTAAAGCTGCCAATAGGCATATGTGTTACGCTGTGTTTATATTTATTAAGTAATCCATGGTCAATTGCTGTAATTGGTAAGATTGCATATATGCTACCATTATCGCTTAATAGCTCAAAAGCTTTTTCAATATGTTTAAAGTAGTGCTTACCATAAAAAGGTGGGTTCATAATAATTTTATCAAATTTTAAATTAGTTTTAAAAGTTAAAAAGTTATCGTTATAAACTTTATATCCTTTTTCTTGGCATTGTTTAAACCTATTATAATCAAATTCAACACCATATAAATCATAGTTTATTTTTTGATATCTATCTTTATTAATATTATTTCTAATACCGTCTAATATCGCACCATCTCCACAACTTGGTTCAAGAATTAAATCTCCATCTTTAAAATATATATCATCTAATAAATATTTAACTGCTTTTTCAGGTGTTTTATAAAATTGTAAATCTTTTGATACTTCTTTGCTTTGTACTGGCTTTTCTGTATGCTCATAACTATCAGGTAACACTTGCCCATAGTATTCAGCTAAACAATCATTAATAAGTTGTAATCTTTCTTTATCAAATATAATATGTACATTGCCATTTTTATGATATTTAAAAGTTAATCCTTTTGTTGTATTATCAAGCTTTTCATACATTTCTAATCTATATTCGCTTGCTTCTTCTCCTCTAACATATGCTTTTAATGAGTATTCACATTTACATAAATCAAATTGGTTTTGAAATCTAGCTATAACATTAATAATATCTAAAACTTTATCCCAGCCATAATAGTCACTAGTATAAACAATAACTCTTTTGGGCAATCCTTTAACACCAACTCTAAAGTTATCATGCGATTTATAAAAAGGGTCTAGTGTATTAAATACCTCTGCAAAAGCTTGTAAAGCCATTTGCCTTGGGTCTTGCACATAATCTTTAAATATACTTCTTACATTATCAATATTAAATTCTGCTGGATTTTCTAAAAAGTTTTTAAATTCTTTTAAGTGTGTATTTGGTGCAATATGCTCAATGTTTAATTTTTCATAAGTAAAACGCCAAGCTGACTTATTTAGTCTTTTTAAAACTTCATCTTCTTCTGTTTTTAAGGTAGGTATATCCCTTAAACCTTCTGCATAAGCACCCATAAATAAACTATTGCTTTTTAATTCTTCTGTTGCTTGATTAAATTTATCTAAACACTCTAAAGCATATTCTTTTTGTGCTTCATAATTGTTAAATATTTCAGATAAGTTTGCTGTTACTGTTATATTATTCATTTCATTCTCCTTTTATTAACTTATACAAACAATATAACGACACAATTAAACAATGTCAATACTTTTATTAAAAAAAGAGCTGATAATAATACCAGCCCTAAAGTTAAGGAGATTGAAAATGAAATGTGGAGTGTATCCAATGCGGAGATATACAGATTGCAATCTCTGACGCATTTCTTTTTTAATCTTCTTTATTGTAATACATTTAATTGCCTTTGTCAAGCTCTGCTATCAATTTATTAATATAATCATCTTCTGGCGTTTGTATAGTAAAATTATGCTTAACTTGAAAATACCTTAATATTCTATCAAAATACAAGCATACATCTTTTCTATCTGCCTTACTAAGCTTTAAAGTTTTAGGCATTCTTACCTCAATACCATTAATATTTAAGTGCTTGTAATAAAAATAATACCTTAATAGATAATCTAGCTCGTTAACTGTTTCATATAGCATACCAGTTGTACCGTCTTTTAAAACCCCACTATTTAAGTTAAACTCTAAAACCTGTGTAAGTATACAAGAATAATAAAACTCTTGCATTTTACGGCTTATTAATGGCGTTTTATCCATTTCAGCCTTGCATTTATCGCAGTATACTTTCATTACAATTTCTCCACTACTATTGCATACATTTTTAATCTCTCGCCTATCTTTTGCAAGTGTTTATCTTCATCTGAAAGTAGCATTTCGCCCTCTTCTTCAAGATTATCAGCAAGCATTTGCCTTATTTTAATAGGCTCTTTAAAGTTTGATTCAAAAAAACAGTCATTACATAAACCTAATACATTTACATCTAAGCTATTAAACTCTTTATTACAATTATTACATATACACATTTAACCTACCCTCTTATTATTTAGTCTATATATCTTAAAACTTCTATTTTAAGTTCTGCAATTTTCAAGTTTAAATCATTATCATGCTTTTGATTGCTTAACATATGTCTTGCACTATTTAAAGAATGACAAGCAACCTTATTAGTTCTTGGTGCTTTATAAATAAAACCAGTATTCTCATCAATTAAAACAAACAATTTATCAAACATACAGTCATGCAAATTAATCTTTTTCTGGTCGCCATATCTGCTAGTTGTATATGTATGTGTTTTTCTTTCTTCTTGAGTTATTATTACATATTCTCTCATTTTATATCTCCTTTATTAAAAAAGCCCCTGTTTAAAGCGTGGGACTAAACGCTGCCTACCAATTAAGCCCAGTTTATACACTTGGCGGTGTTAGTTAAAAGGTATATCGTCTGAAAAGTCTGGCTCTTGCGATACATTAATTGTTTTTTCTTTAGTAGCCTGTTGACCACCACCTAAAAATGAAAAGTTTTGTACATTAACTGTAGTGTAATACTTACCCTCATACTCTCTGGTGTTAAGCTTACCCTCTAAGTAAACTTTCATTCCTTTAGTGAAGTAGTTTTCTGCAACATCTGCTAATCTACCAAACATAGCACAGTTGAAAAACTCTGTAGTTTCTTTTTGCTCGCCATCTTTTGTTTTAAATTTTTCATTTACTGCTACTGTAAACTTAGCAACGCCGTTTTTTACTTCTGGGTCTTTTGTTAAGTTACCAATAATTTGCATTTTGTTTAACATTTTTTAATCTCCTTTAATTATATTTTTAATTTCTTCTAACTGCTCGTCTGTAAGCTCGTCTGTAAGCTCTAGTGTTAGTGTAGTAGTTTTATCAAATATTGATTCGTCAACGTATTGCAAAGCATCACTATTTTGTTTAACAGCTTCTAAACATATTTCAGGCGTTTGCTCCTTAACATAAACTAAAGCCTCCCCATATTCTTTAACAGC